>Ga0224510_10000100_pt1 | contig 72865 bp, 71 predicted proteins | sample SF_May12_sed_USG_FD_170161 | JGI IMG/M metagenome (GOLD analysis project Ga0224510, IMG submission 170161) | Sediment microbial communities from San Francisco Bay, California, United States - SF_May12_sed_USGS_4_1 | ecosystem: Environmental > Aquatic > Marine > Sediment | place: USA: California... | reverse complement strand
GCTCGAGAAACGTTCGGCGATCGGCATCGCTCAAGAAAATCGCTTCTTGCCGATCGCCCCGGGCCGTTAGATGATAGACCGCGCCAGCAAACTCCAGTCGAAGCGGTCGTGCCATGATGAATGCTTACCAGGAATAAAGTATAAAGTAAAGGCCTGACCCTAAAATATAAAATACTTCCTCGCAGGAGTCCCATCCGAAGCTTGCTGATTTGACTTCTCGTAGAATTAGGATCGCAAATGTCATACCCGATCCCGTGAGGGAGCACGACCCATCTCGTGTTATTCGGACGCTCACCTCGGCTCAGCGGTTGATAGCCATGTCTGTGGAATCAGACACGTTCCCATTCACCTCACTTTCGACAAGCCACTGAGAGAAAGCCGCTTGAAGCGATAGGCGGCGAGACGTGTTGACCTAGTGCAGAACCTTCCAGTTTGAGATGGCAAAAGGTGTTTCACATTGAGACAGCGCGGAGACGTCGCGCATTCTGAATGCGCCGGATTGAGTGCGGCGAGAGCGGACAGCTGGATGGACAGACCTGAGGCAAAAAGGGACAAGACAGGCTGCGGTCTAACAACGAGATCGTTATCGAGGAGAAGGAGGGATCATGCGATCAAGGCCACTGCCAGAAGGTTCTCATTGGAGCTGTACGCTATTCAGGGAAGCTTAGGATAACCGCCCTGTGACACACCCCATCCAGAAGCGGCGGATCTCTGGAACAAGATTCGCAGTTGGCTAGAGCAACACCCCAGGCCACCAAGCGCACGACGAAATCGAGTGAAGAGCGCTGAAGTGGTAGGGGAGCAGCTTCTTCGTTCTGCCTCGGAGGCGAAATGGTTCTTGGTTTCTTCCACTCACTGAAACGAAAGAACGGGGAGCTCTCACGAACCCAGCAGCGAGTAGACATCTTTGTTACCGCGAAGCTTAATCATTCTCATGGCATGAATTACAGGGAATAGAACTCAGCCTGACCCCAATTTGTATGATGAAAGACGTAGGGGGAGTACCATGCGTGGGCAAACGCTGACGTCTGCGGTCCTTATCATGTGCTTACTCGTGTCGTCTTGCACATCTTATAAGGTGGTGCACATTTTTGACATTCATGAAGGCGATAGAGTCAAAATCACTACAAAAGATGGCCGAGATGTAGAGTTCAAAGTTGTCTCTGTCACTTTGGTGGGCGTTACCGGCGACAATCAACAATTCATACGCTTCAGTGATGTTGCTAAATTGGAGAAGGAGGGAGTCAGTGTACTGAAGACTGCTGGATTGGCAGGGGGTATAGTTTTGGGGCGGGCGGGCTTGCTTCTAATAATGTTCGCTGCTGTCTGGTTTGGGGTTGAGGCCGCTCACACCCTATAGTAATCATAATCGGATTACCCTACATTCCTGAACCTCACAGATGGGGTCACCTATGACGGTGTGATTGAGTATGAAGTGAAATGGTGTCAGGCGTGACCATTGACGTATTTGAACGATCACCACCCCGGCAGAGCCTTGAGGTGATCTGGCTTTTGTGCATCACTGAGTACGTGATCCGTTTTCCAAGCTCCCGCTCTCGCCTGGTGGGTGACACGAAACATTCCGGCAGCTCCACGACCTTCGAAACCCACTGCTAAGACGCCGAGAGGAATACCTGAAGCAGTTCTCATTGGCTATCCTGCTCACCACAGTGGCGCAAAATATGAGCGCGGGCATCATCGCGCAGTTTCACCGCCGCATCAAAGGCGTCGCGTGCATCGGCCATGGGCAGGAGGGGAGCGCCAAACGTGATTGTAATCGCGCCGCGCCGGAGCCACCATTGGCCATCGCGCAGCATAGTGCGCGTGCCGCAGATCGCTGCCGGCACGACCGGGACGCCTGTGTTGGCTGCTACGAGAAAGGCCCCCATCCGGAAGGGCTGTAATCCGGACACACGGGTGAACCTGCCCTCGGGGAAGAAGACCAACGTACGTCCGGCGCGTAGTGCGACCTCCAGCCTCCGAGCATCCTGCACGCTCTCGTGGGCGGCGAAGCGTTCAACGAACTCGGTGCCCAAGCGCTGGAGATAGACGCGCGGAATGAATTGCTCACGCAATTCGCGCTTGGCGACGAAGCCGATCGGTTCTGGCAGCACCGCCAAGAGGACGAGGCCGTCGAGGTAGCTGGCGTGATTGACCACCAGCACATAGGGCGTCCCGCGGGGCAGATATTCCAGCCCCCTCACGATCAATGGCGTTCCGGTTAACCACAGCAATAGCCGCGCACCGGCCCGGCCGACAGCCCAAGCCCAAGCAGGACGCGTGGTGACACTGGTGACGAGCCAGACCACGGGTGCCACTAGACAGAACACGACCCAGGCCCAGGCCGCAAACACCACATCCGCTGCCCTTGTCGCCCAACGTTGCAACTGAGGAATCAATGCGCCCACAGCGAGACTGGCGACCTGCCACCAGCCGGCACGCCTGTGCTCACCGACCAATCCCGCTTCATATAGCGCTCGTGTGGCGGAGCGGCGCAGTTTACCGCTGGAGGTCTTGAGGACGGACCGCGGCGGTGCAAGCACCACTTGATCAGCTGGTTCGCCCAACACCTCCACGATGGCCTCGTTGATCGCCTCGCGCAGCTGCTGTCGTTCACGCTGGTCCTTCTCGCGTGTTTCAGCGAGGATGACGAGCCGTTCGGTTCCCGAGGCCTGATCATGGCTGCCGAACATGACGACGCAGCCCTTTCTGACCCCCGGTATCTTGTTCACCGCCTCCTCCACTTCGTGGGGGTAGATGTTGCGCCCGCCCCGAATGATAATGTCCTTCACCCGTCCCGTGAGAAACACTTCGCCGCCGGCGATGTATCCCCGGTCGCCACTGTCAAGCCACCCTTCCCTGAACAGCTGTGATGTGGCCTTGGGGTTATTGAAATAGCCTCGCGTGGTCGACGGCCCCCTGAACTCCACTCGGCCCTCTTGCCGTTCATCCAGCTCACGGCCGGAGCTGTCCACGATGCGCAATTCATGGCCGGGCAAGGGCCGCCCACAGGAAACAAAAGACAGTGCAGAGGCTTGGTCGGACACAGCAGGGACTGCGCGGCCCGTATGCGTGAAGGAGGCTCGCTGGACACGATCGATGAGGGGGCCGCGGCCGGATGGCGGAAAGGCCAGCCCCACGGAACACTCGGCCAGCCCGTAGACTGGGGTGAGAGCTTCGGGGTGGAACCCGTAGGGGGCGAACCGCCTGCCAAAACGCGTCAGCGTCTCCGGCCAGACCATTTCCGCGCCATTGAATGCCAGTCGCCACGAACTGAGATCAAGTCCGACGAGCTCCTCGTCGCCGATCTTCTTCACACACAGTTCATAGGCGAAGTTGGGGGCCGCCGAGAGTGTCCCGCGATAGGACTGGATGGCCTGCAGCCAGCGGACGGGCCTGGCGAGAAAGGCAAGAGGCGACATGACGACCAGTGGGATGCCGAAGTAGAGAGTACCCAGCCATGCGCCGATCAATCCCATGTCGTGGTAGAGCGGCAACCAGCTGACAAAGACATCATCTGGACGAAGGCCGATCGCCTGCCCCATGGCGCGTATGTTGGCAAGTAAGTTGGCATGGGTGAGGACGACGCCCTTGGGATCCCCCGTGCTGCCGGAGGTGTACTGAATAAAGGCCACATCCTGTGCCGCCACCGGCACCGGAGTGAGGGGGTCTCGCGACTGCAGCAGTTCCTGCGCGCTCACCACCTTACCCAGTGAAGGCACATGAACCCGCAGCAGCCATGCCACGGTTCGAGCTTCCGGTATCGTAACCAACAGGACGGCTCGCGCGTTGCACAAGATGCCGACATGGCGGCGGACGTGTTCTTCCACTTGCGCCAAGTGCGCCGGAGGATAAATGGGCACGGGAATACCGCCGGCACGCAGGATGCCCACATAGACTGGGAAATACTCCGGACAGGTCGGCAACATAATGGCCACTGCTTGTCCCGCCTCAAGCCCACGCTGTTGCAGACCTGCGGCAACCCGTTTCGATGCCTCTGTCAGATCGCGACAGGTGATGGGCTGTTCGCCATGTTCGCCGAGATGAGCGATCTGGACGCGGTCCGGTTGCCGGCGCAGATGCCAGTCGATGACTTCGAGTAAGGTGGTGGCCTCGGCTGCTTCCTCTCTCGCCGATTCCAACGGTGCGACGGAAGGTCTCGGCGCCTGAGGTGCCGGTCCGCTGGTCCCCTTCTGGATGGCCTCGAGTAGGTCGCGGGGTGTTTCGGCGCGAGCCAGTGTGTCCTGCGGCAGGTCAATACCGAATGCACGCTGGATCCGCAAGATCAGTTCGACCCGCGCCAAACTGTCGAACCCAAGCTCCTGATCGAGTGAGCTGTCTAGCCTGATGGACCGGTCGGGTCCGGTTTGCCGGTGGAGTTCAGCGAACAGGGAGCGAACAATGTCGAGCAACTCGGAGGCTGGTTCGGTACCCGGTGTGGTTTCGGCCTGCCCATGCGCTGTCTTCACAGTTGCTCTCCGGCTGAACGGCCTCTGTCTCCCGTCATACCGGGGACAGATGCCCGACGTATAGCTTGAGAATGTGTTCCGCGAAACGATGCTCGATCGCCGGACGCTTCAGCTTGAGCGTGGGCGTGAGCAACCCATTGGCAATGGTCCACGGCTCGAGCGTTACCAAGCAGCGACGGACCTGGGCATACTCGGGGAAGCGGGCCAGGGATCGGCGGCAGAGGTTCTCGATATGCTGTTGGAGACGCTCATCGGCCAGCGCGGCGGAATCCTCCGCCGGCAACAACCATTGCTTGGCTAGGGCACCCCAGGCCTTGGCGTTCAGCACCAAGAGCGCGACCAGATACGGCTTGCCTTCCCCAACCACCATCGCCTGGTCGATCAGCGGGTCCTCGATAAGCGCCATCTCCACATTGTCGGGTATGATCTTCTCGCCGGTGGACAGGACAACGATCTCCTTGAGACGCCCGACGATGAACACATGGCCGTCTTCGATGCAGCCTTGGTCACCCGTGTGCAACCAGCCCTCGGCATCGATCACCTGAGCCGTATCTTCAGGCCGGTTCCAGTAGCCCATCATGACGTTGGGCCCACGCACCAGCAATTCATTCTGCTCACCGAGCCTGACTTCAATCCCGGGGAGGGGGGTGCCTGCCGACTCCGGCACATTGTCGTTTAGCCGGTTGACGGAGACGACAGGCGCTGCTTCGGTCAGGCCGTAGCCCTGCAGCAGAGGCAACCCCAAGCTGACCAAGTACCGAGAGAGTGTGACCGACAAGGGTGCACCACCGGACACCGCCAGGCGTAGCCGACCGCCGAAACGGGCCAGAAATGGACGGGCAACCAGGTACTGCAACACGGGTCGCCACAGACGATCCCACCTGCCCGGAGCGGTGCCACGATGATAGCGTGCTTGGAACTGCCTCCAACCAAGCTCCTGCGTCCAGCGGACCAGTGCACGCGTCAGGGCGCCCCGTTCCGCTAGTTGCTGTTGCAGGCGCGCGTAGATACGTTCATAGATGCGTGGCACGGAGACGAGAACGGTCGGGCGCACCATCGCAAGGTCCTCAGCCAGTGTGCTGACCTCGCGTGCATAGGCCACGCAACTGCCCGTCAGCATCGGGAGGTAGCACCCGGCGGTGCGCTCGAATGCGTGGGACAGCGGGAGAAACGACAGAAAGAGATCATCTGGAACAATCGGCTCGTGCCTGACGACGGCATGGATATTTGAAAGGATATTGGCATGCGACAGCATGACGCCTCTCGGGCGGCCCGTGGTCCCCGACGTGTAGACGATGGTCGCTAATGCGTGCGGGTCCTTGGCCATATTGGTCTGGGGAGGGGCCTCGCGCGGCAACCACTGCGCGACAAAGCTGACCCGGATACCGGGATCCGGGACCAGAGTCAACGGCGTCTCCAGGCACAGCACGTGATTCAGGTTCGGGAATCGTGCGCGCATCCCAGCCACTGCAATCCATTGATCGAGTTGGCCGACCAGCAAGAGGCGCGCTTCCGAATCGGCGAGGATATCGGCGGTGTTCTCTGCATGGTCGGCCGTATACAGCGGCACCACGGCGAGTCCCAGCGACTGGGCCGCCAGATCAAAACAGACCCACTCCACGCAGTTCCTGAGCAGGACCGCGACACGGTCTCCTGAAACAAGATGCTCCCCAGTCAACGCCGCCTGCCAGCGCGCGATACACTCTTCGACCTCCCTCCAGGAATATCGGCGCCACGCATGCGCCTCATATTGCCGATAGGCCTCGCGCTCCGGCGAACGTTGGCACCGCCGCCGCAGCAATTCCGGCAGAGTCGCCACTTCACCGAGGGGCATGCTATGGGGAAAGGTGTGACCTACCTGCTGAGCGAGATCTCCGTGCATAGGTTGTGAACCTCCGCCTACCGTCGCGTGATAGGATTGTTTCTGCATAGCGCTCTGCCCTCTGCGTAAGACAAGGTGGAAAGCTTAGATCTGGACGCTCAGGCAACTGACCATGGTGTATGAGACTCACCGCCGTCGCGTTCCTTCCGCCGACTGGTGCAGGTCAACTACCGGCAGGAAACTTCCGCAACCCCATGCGCCCTGCCAACTCATGCAGTTTTTCGTGCACTGATTCATTACAGAAGGCTTGGACTTCGGAGAGCGCTAGACAATAATCCGTCAATGCTTCAAGCCATACTTTTTGATTTTCGCTGGTCATGGGACCTTGGCGCGCTTCCTCAATCCTGAACGCAGCTTCCTTCATCTTCGCTGCTGCTGCATCCAGATGCTTGGGTACGGTCATGTGCTCCTCCCTCCGTCTTATTGCACCTTCGTTCCCATAATCGAGACCTGCGGTAGAACCGTGTTTCACACCAGCCGGAAATCGTAATGAAGGTGAGAGGCCTGATGCTTTTTGACCGTAAGAATCGGCCGTGTGGAACACGGTATGACTGGGTGAAAGCATCAGGCATGCCATGCAGAGAGATGAGGCCTCACGCCTTCCCGGGGGCAAGATCCTGGCTTCACATGATTCTTTTTTCGGTCCTGGCAAGGCTCCACCCTGGTCCTCCTGCCCTATTCAGCTACAGTGAATCCCTGGCTAGCGGTCAAGATGGGGCAGCCGCCTCAGTTGATTTTTCACGAAAAGCGGTTATCTAACAATTGAGCGGAGGCCTCGGTGAGAGGAACACTCAAGGGAATCGAGGTCGAGTGCTGGGGCGGTGAGCAGGCCCGCCGTTAGTAAGCGGGAAGCCTAAACCCCTCCAAGACTTCAAACTTTCAAAAAGAGTTCTCTAGACCCGCCTCCGCTCTCGTTTTTTGTCTTCCTCGTCGGCGCGCCTCTCACCTAGGGAACCACCCGAATCTGGCTTCGCAAGTCTTCTTCACCCTTATGCAGCGGACAGAAGAACTGATAGGTTTGCGTTTCCGACACATCCGCTTCTGGTACACGGCTCAATTCTTCTGTGCTGACCTGGACGAGCACGGTCTCTTCGGGGGCGGCGTAGACCCGCATCGGTTTCACGGTCTTGTTTTCACTCCCTTCCACTATAATCTGCTCGAACAGGCCTGGAGCTTCGAACACATGGGTACGAGGCGTCGGGTTCTCTAGAATAAAGAGCAGTCCCCCATCCAGGTCGGTGCTCTTGTGAATGACCACCTCGCGCGGAGACCAGGCTGCTGCATCGCCTTTCACATCATGGACGATAAAGTGGAACTCTCCGGCGAGCGCCGTAGATGACACCAGGCAATTTCCCACAATCGAAATGGGCGAAATGAGAAAACCGACGAGTACTATCGCTGACCTGTTGTAGGTTTTCGTCTCGTTCGTCATCGTCGTTCCCCCACTTGCATGGCCGAAACTACAGGGCTGGGGCAATCACGTCCTATCCCTCGATGAGCCTTTCTCCTTCCCTTGTGCATCTCAGTCCTACGATGGATCAACACCTCTTGAGGTAACCATATAGCCCACTCCCCTCCGAGGTCTTGTACCAAGTAGGGTTACTCTGCCGCCCCAACGGCAACTCGTTAGCCACCACCAACCTCTCCTCTCGTTTCGATGACATAGATCTCCCCTTTCACTTCGGGGTGAATGTCACACCAGATTGCATGACGTATACTCTCGGCCCCGCCATAGGGACCGAATTTCGTCGGCGCAGTTGAAAACTCCAGGGTCATGGTGTGACCTGGTTCGACGTGGAACGACCGAAAATTTTTCCCCTTCACCTCTTTCCCATTCTCCACACGAACCAGCAAGTCCTTGAACAAGGTTGAGGCAAATCCATGTGTCACACTGTTCTCGTTACGGACCACGATGATCGTCTTCTGTGAGGGCATCGTGATCCCTACAGTCTCATACCCATGTTGGCGATCTCGAATGGTGATCTCCACTTTCGATGGTGGGGCGCCCATCCCCTCAGCTTAGGCATACGCGGTACCGGTTCCCGCGCTCCACAGCATGGTTCCTCCCGCGGCAACGCATGTAGTTACTCCGATGACCGAATACCATCTGTTCCTCATGATCTACCTCCATCTTCAACACGTAAATCGATTGATCCTTCTCTTAGCCGAACGTTCTTATTGAACAGAGACAACCTCATCCCAACATATCGATATACACGTCACCCCCTTTCGCCTATCCGGCCAACGACCATTGCCGTCTACAGTCAACGACGACTTTTCTTGTGCCTGACTTTTCACCAGGAGATACGGTCGCCGCTCAGGTCGTTGTTCGACAGTCTTAGCTATACGCAACCGTCGTGCCTCTCCATCGTGCAACCTCTTCGAATAAGAAATACGCACAGAAACTGATCTACTTCGGGCACTCGACTGCATGAGCGAAGAATTGTGGTGTGGTGAGAGCTGCTACAGTTTGAAGTGACGCATGGGGCAAAAGAGGGCATAGAAGCAACTTTCTAGACCCACCCTCCACTCCGGTTTTTGTTGTACCCCCGGCTATCCCTTTAGTGAGCACTGATCGAGGTGACCTTCGGCAAACCTATTCGCCGTGTGTATTGATTGCTTACTTGTGAGATATCACTTCATGGTGAGAATACACAAAAAAACAGCCCGCTCTCATGTGGAACCACGGGGGCTGTCATCTGGCCGGAATCACGTTCGACAATCCTTCAGTCGCCTGAGGCTGATTGCCCCGCGCCTCACTCTTCGATCAGACCGACAAGACGGCCGTGCCTAGTGGCACCGACGATCGATGGCGCGTCCCTTGAACACCCTGACTCCGCGACGGAAACAGCGCCCGCAGCCCCTTGCCTACTGGCTGCACAAGAGCGAGTTTCAAAACCCGAGACTCCCGACCTCTCTAAGTTCAAGCCACCTCCTTCACTTACCAGGTAACCTCGATCTTGTCGGAATCAATGAGGGCAAGATGCCCCACATTATGCAGGTGGTGGCACAATGCCCCCTTCCTTCATCACCAGACGAACTGTTTCCCTGACCTGTCTGATTCGTTCGGCTGCGTCCTCCATCAGCTGCACTGTTGTCCGGCTCCGTTGAGCCAAACCCTGCTCTTGCGCCTTGAGCGCGGTGGCGGCGGCAATGCGCGGCACAACCTCCCATTCGTCCATGGTACTGATGATATTGTCGTCGCTGATGCCTCGCTCTTCTGCGCAGCTTGCCAATTCCATCGCTGCTGCGATCGCCATCTCGTCCGAGATGGTGCGGGCGCGCACATCCAACGTGCCTCGGAAGATCCCTGGGAACACCAGGGAGTTGTTGACTTGGTTGGGAAAATCGCTTCGGCCGGTCGCCACAATCTTGGCCCCGGCTTCTTTCGCTTCCCAGGGCCAGATCTCCGGAACGGGGTTGGCGCAGGCAAACACGATGGCATTCTTGGCCATGGTCGTGATCCATTCCGGTTTGATAATTCCTCCCGCCGAAAAGGCGATACAGACATCCGCGCCCCGAAGCACTTCAGGAATCCCACCCCGGCGGCCCTTTCTGTTCGTTTCGACGCAGACCTTCCATAGCTGGCTGAATTCAGGATTGTCCCGATAGTCGATGCGGTGAGTTCCGAGAATGCCACCAAGGTCACAAGCCACGATCGACGCCGGCTCTGCTCCCTGGGCTTTCAAGAACCGATAGGTGGGCACATTGGCCGCGCCCATCCCGATCATGGCAATGCGGATGTTCCCGATCGGTTTGCCGACAATTTTCAGTGCATTGATCAAGGCGGCCAGCAGCACTGTGCCGGATCCCTGCTGATCATCGTGCCAGACGGGAATCGAGCAGAGGCGGCGCGCTTCTTCAAGGACTCGAAAACACTTCGGCATTGCGATGTCTTCGAGATTGATGCCGCCGAACGACGGCTCCAACAGTTTGACGGTTCGGACGATCTCGTCGGGGTCTTTGGTATCCAAACAGATCGGCACAGCATCCACCCCGCCCAGATACTTGAACAGCAATGCCTTTCCCTCCATGACCGGCAAGCCGGCCTCGGGGCCGATGTCGCCTAAGCCCAACACCCTCGTCCCGTCGGACACGACCGCAATGCAGTTGGCTTTATTCGTGAGGTCGTAGACCAAGCCGGGAGTGGCTTGAATGTCACGACAGGGAGCCGCAACGCCCGGTGTGTACCACAAGGCAAAGTCGTCGAGGCTGCGGATGGGGCATTTCGGAAACGTCTGAATCTTCCCCTTGTAAAAAGCATGGAGTCGCCGAGATTCCTCGGCCGGTTTCTGCGCCCTTGCGAGTAACTCTTCTTTTGTCGACATCGGAGTCCTCTCAATCAATGGGTGCGATCGAAACGAACGCTACACCGCTCGGCCGTCCCGAACACAATACTTCGGTATCGAGCCACCGCATCATGCGGAGCCGCTCCGATGGACGATAGAGCAGATCCGCACGACGAGTCCATCCCTCCGGGACAAAGGACTGTCCGTTGATAGGTTGCCTTGGTATGGAGACTGACGTTCGGTTTGAATTGGATGGGGGCTATGACGCCCCCGATTCCAATAAGAAAGGGTTAGTTCAGGCGGCGCTTGCCGTGACCGACAAACAGCTTCTCGGCCTCTTCGCGAGCAACAGTTGTCAGCCCTTGTGCCTGACGATGGGCAAGAATGACAGGATCGATCCGCTCGCCGCAGCTTACACAGTGCCAATCGATCGACCCGATTTCGAACACTTTCTCCGGAACCATAAAGCCGCCGCATCGATGGCAGCGGTCGACTCGTCCCCGTTCTTGGGTGACGAATGATGTTGAGACGTTGACCACAGGCATACACCTCCTTATTGATGAATTGTGGGATGACTCGTATGAGCCTGAATCTTGGGAAAGGATTCATCCACAACCCCCAACGTGAGAGGCCGAACTGCACTTATCCTTGTCCATACATACCTCACCAGGCCACCGACCCACGCCTGGCGTTTCACTCTTCGATGGCCCCAGGGCCCCGAGCTACGTCGAGGGAAAGTTCACGCGTTCATCATCGTGCGCTTGAGCAGCGGTCGCAGCGCTTGTAGAGACCGGCTATTCAACACATCCTTCTTCTCCACCCACCCTCGGCGCGCCTGCCCGACACCATACCGGAGATTCCCAAGATCCAGGGTACTGTGGGCATCGGAATTGATGCTGAGCATGACGCCCTCCTCTTTTGCCATCTGGCAGTCGGTGTCGGTTAGATCAAGCCGGATTGGATGTGCATTCACCTCCAAGAAGCAGCCTCGCTCTCGGGCATGGTGGATGACACGTGCCATGTCCAGGTCGTAGGGCGCTCGTTCATTGATGAGCCGGCCGCTGGGGTGAGCCAAGATCGTGAAACAGGGATGGTCCATGGCGCGCAGGATTCGTTCGGTCTGCTTTTCTCGGGAGAGTCGGAAGTGGCTATGCACGGCCCCAACTACCAGGTCGAGTCGGCAGAGATCTTCATCAGGAAGATCCAGGCTGCCATCTTCAAGAATATCGACCTCGATCCCCTTCAGTAAGGTGATGCTGCTCAACGTCTCGTTCAGCCGATCGATCTCTTCGAGTTGTGCAAACAGCCGTTTCGGATCAAGACCTTTGGCCATCGTCAGACGTCTCGAATGGTCGGTGATCGCCAGATACTCAAGACCGTTCGCCCCTGCCGCTTCCGCCATTTCTCTCATGGAGTTGTGGCCATCGGTCGCTTTGGTGTGCGCGTGCAAATCGCCCTTCAGATCGGCAACCTCCACGAGCACCGGCAAGCGCCCAGCTCGCGCGCTGTCGAACTCCCCGCGATTCTCCCGGAGTTCCGGTGGAATCCACGGCAGCCCGACTGCGGCATAGACTGATTCTTCGGTGGCCCCAGCCACTGACTGATCGCCTCTGAACAGACCGTATTCATTCAACTTGAGTCCACGCTGCTGTGCCAATTGACGCAAGGCCACATTGTGCGCCTTGCTACCGGTGAAGTACTGAAGCGCGGATCCGTAACTATCATCGCGAACGACTCGCACATCGACTTGCAGCTTGCAGGCCAGCCTGACGCTCGCTTTGGTCGCCCCATGTGCCAGAATCTCTTCGACTTCCGGATACGACACGAATCGATCCATCACGAGGCTACCGGAGGCGGCGGTGACGAGGATATCGAGATCCCCGATCGTGTCTTTCGCCCTCCGATAGCTTCCCGCCACCACGACCTGCTTCACGCCTGGAGATTCCCTCAGGTAGGTGACCAAGGCTCCGGCATACTGAGTGGCGACCGCCAATTGGAATCGCTTCTCCTCCCCGGCCCGCTCCTTCAGTTGATTCAAGATATATCGTTCGGTCTTCTCTCCAAACCCCTGGAGCGATCTCACCAGCCCGTCCTGCGCAGCCTTCTGCAGCTGATCAAGCGTCCGGATGTTGAGATCGTGGTACAGCGCTTTCGCTCGCTTTGGTCCGATGCCGGGAATTCTGAGCAAGTCCGTGAGAGTCTTTGGAACCTTCTTGCGATGTTCTTCGAGCGCAGCGGCCGTACCGGTCTGGACGACCTCCTTGATCTTTGCCGCGAGGTCTTCCCCGATACCAGGCATTTCTGTTAGATCCTCTCCCTCGTCGAGCATCATGCCGACTTCACGCGGGAGATCCCGGAGCGTGCGAGCCGCATTGCGATAGGCCCGAATGCGGAATGGGTTGGATCCTTCGATCTCGAGAAGGTCTGCCATCTCTTCAAACACCGCCGCGACATCGGCATTATGTGCCGGCATGTTGCACCACATTCTTCTCTTGAGGATTGACAGGAGACATCGACACCTGGCCTTCAGTCTCCTCTACTTGGAGACCGTTTCTCGGCCGACCTAACTCTTATTCGCTTGGCTCGCTCTCGTTCCTTCTCCAGCCTCAGCTTCTTGAACCGCTTTGCCTGGATCTTGGGCAGATTCTTAAACGACTTATGACCTCGTTTCATCCCGCGCTCCCTCGAGTTCCGAATCGATGAGTTCGATCGTGCTGCTCGTTCGCCAGCAGTTGCATGACCGTGCTGCGAAGCCTGCTGCCGGTTTCCTCGAATTCGTAGCTTACTCGCACGGTCGGTCGCCTGATATTGATCAGCCCGCGGAGATCAACCGGTGTCGCAATGACGACGACATCGCAGTCCACCCCGTTGATTGTCTGTTCGAGATCACGGAGCTGCCCGACTCCGTAGCCCATCGCCGGCAGGAGGCAATCCAAGTGTGGATTGTCCCGAAATGTGTCACGAAGAGTACCGACCACGGCCGGCCGCGGATCGACAAACGCCGACGCTCCGTACTTTTTAGCCGCCAAGATCCCGGCCCCGTACACCATGCCTCCGTGTGTGACTGTAGGGCCATCTTCGATCACCAGGACACGCTTGCCTTGAATGACCGAGGCATCCTCGACCATGAATGGCATTGTGGATTCGATGATCGGAGCCATAGGATTAGCGGAGTTAACCGCCAGCCGAAGGGCTTCGACCTTCTCCGGATGGGCCGTGTCCACCTTGGTGATGACGACCACATCGGCACGGAGCAGATTGACCTCTCCCGGGAAATAACATTGTTCGTGACCCGCTCTGTGGGGATCAACGAGGACAATCTCGAGATCGGGCTCTACAAACGGGAAATCGTTGTTTCCACCATCCCAGAGGATGACATCAGCCTCGGATTCGGCCAGCCTGATTATTCGTTCGTAATCCACTCCCGCAAAGACGACATCACCCTGATTGATATGTGGTTCGTACTCCTCACGCTCTTCGACCGTGCAACGTGCCTGCTGCAGGTCCTCGATCGTGGAAAACCGTTGAACTGCCTGCTGCGCGAGATCGCCATACGGCATCGGGTGGCGGATCACCGCGACTCGCCGACCTTCTGATCTCAGCCAACCAGCGATTTTTCTCGCGACGGGACTTTTCCCTGCTCCCGTCCGAACTGCACAAATAGAGACTACCGGCTTGATGGAACACAGCATCGTCGAACGTGGGCCCAACAGGCGGAAGTCCGCCCCTGCGGCAAGGGCGCGCGAGGCTTTATGCATGACTTCCTCATGCGAGACATCGCTGTAGGCAAAGACCGCTTGATCGACTGCCTGAGCCTTAATGATGGACTCGAATTCCTCTTCCGGTACGATTTGGATTCCATTCGGATAGAGAGTCCCAGCCAGTTCTGGGGGATAGGTTCGCCCCGCGATGTGGGGAATCTGTGCGGCGGTGAATGCGACGACTCGATAGCTGGGATTATCCCGAAAAACGATATTGAAGTTATGAAAATCTCGACCAGCGGCTCCCATGATGAGGACCTTGGTCGTCTTATCGTCTTGACTTTCCCTCGCCATGTTGGCCGATTGGTGACTTCCGCCTCTGGAAGCGAGTGACTTGCTTCGCATTGCTTTGGTCCTACCCGTCCAGTCTTTCGGCCCTGCATGACCCATACTCAACCTCAGTTCTTGTCCTGCTTCCTGGACGACAAGCAGTAACCCCCCTCAAGGACACGAGTCTCCTTATGCACAGATCTTGCCTTCAGGCCTCCCACTTTTCTATCAATCAATGTCGAAAGAGGCCACAGCCCCTTCGGTGCCACTGTCCCGTATTGCCACAGACCCTTCTCCATTTCTGATGAACCCGGCCCGCCTGGTTATCTAGAACCAGGCCATTTTCTCGTGGATCCTTCAAGTCTTGGATGTTGGCACCGTCAATGCAAATGTTGATGGCAGAGCATCTAGGCCCTCATCAATCATACATACAAGGAGGCGACGGTTATGAGCGCATTGCAACGATGGGAACCGACGACGCGATGGAATCCGTTCAAGGAACTCGAAGAAATGGAGAAACGACTCTCCGCCCTATTCGGCCGCACACCGGTTCCTACCGGCGGCGATAAGAAGGAAGCCCTCACCGTCTCCGAATGGTCGCCGCTCGTGGATATCTCGGAGGACGAGAAGGAATATGTCATCAAAGCTGAAGTGCCCGAAATGAAGAAAGAAGAGATCAAGATCAACGTCCAAGACGATGTCCTCTCGATTAGTGGCGAACGGAAATACGAGAAGGAAGAAAAGGGCAAAAAGTATCACCGCGTTGAGCGAGCCTATGGGAGTTTCATGCGGAGCTTTACCCTTCCCGAAGATGCCGACGGGTCGAAGGTCAACGCCGAGTATAAGGATGGCGTATTGAAAGTCCATCTCCCAAAGTCTGAGAAGGCGAAGCCTAAAGCGATTGAAGTCAAAATCGCGTGAAGTAAGTGGAGGAGATGATGTTCCGGCACCCTCGTTACCTCGAAATTCCCTGGGAGCTGCACTGGGAGAGGCGGGATAAGAAGGATGGTGGGGCGCATCACCACCCCTTACTCACGCTCATCGTGATTCTATTGGCGATGTTGTTGATCGGGGTCGGAGTAACGAGCGGCCTTATTGTGTAGGGCCGCGAGGTTACTGAGCGGAAGGAAAGAGCGTAATGTTCAGGAATCGCGAAGAGGCCGGTCGTCGGCTCGTGGAACGACTACTCCAGTATCGTGATGACCCAACAGCCATTATCTTGGCACTCCCACGCGGTGGGGTCGCCGTCGGCTATCAGCTGAGCCTGGGGCTCCATCTTCCGCTGGACGTCTTTATCACCCGAAAGCTGGGAGCGCCGGATAACCCTGAGTATGCACTCGGCGCAGTAGGTGAAACAGGGACGATCTATCTGAACCCTGAGGCAATGGCGGCCTACGGTTTTTCACGAACCGACGTCGACGGGCTGGTTCACATGCAGCAAGAAGAGATCGCTCGACGGCAGAGTATGTACCGCCAAGGTCGGCAGATGCCCACGCTTGCCGACCACAGTGTGATTCTCGTGGATGATGGGATCGCCACCGGCTCCACGTTCTTTGCAGCTGTCCAGTCCATCAGACACCTTAAACCTCGCCGACTGATCGGAGCTATTCCGGTCGGCCCTGTCGATACGATACGAGAGGCGCGCGTCCAGGTGGATGAGTTGGTCATCCTCGCCACACCAGACCCATTCTGGGCTGTGGGTCATCACTTTATCGACTTCGCCGAAGTCAGCGATCACGATGTGGTGGAGTATTTAAACCTGGCGGAAGAGTCGCAGTTGGAATGGAAAGAGCGGACACCTTCTTCGACGGGCTCACCACCACAATAAAAAGGAGGCTCGCTTGAGCGGACGAGGTCATCCAGCATCGACGGTTGTCTCACTGGTACTCCTGATCGCAAGTGTCATCGGACTGGGCACGGCATCGGCGAAAATCGTCGTTCCATCCGGGTCGGTGATTGAGGTCGACGAGGCGACGGTCAATAGCGTTGTCAAAGCCTTTGAGCGGGCGGAGCAAGCGATCAAAGCCCATGACCTGGAACAGGTCATGGCCATCTATTCCTCCCAGTACAACTACCATGGGTTTAAGAAGGACGATATCCGCAAGATCTGGAAAGATCTCTTTGATGAGTACGAGGAGATCGCCAGTACCCATCTCTTCACAAAGATGACCAAGCTCGGAGCAGGGAAGGATGCTGTGCTGGAGGTCACGTGCACAGGGCACTTGTGGGCCAGATCGAAGACCACCGGCCTGTATGTCCCCATCGACAGTTGGCATGAAGAAGTACACTACCTCGTCCCGGAAAACGGCTCGTGGCGTCTTCGCGGCAATCTTGGCGAATCACCGCTGGTGCTTCCGTTCGGCACCGCACCACATCCGCTGTTTTGACGGTCGGATGGGAAAGGTCATGGAATGAGAGTCGTCATCGGCGTCGATTGGTCCGATCAGGCGTTTGCGGCAGTCACCCAAACGTTCCACCTCTATCACCCATCGGACGTCACCCTGGTCCATGGTGTCGACTTGGGAATTCTTCAAAATCCGGTCGTGGCCCAAGCAGGCAACGTCCAAGGGTACGAGGATTTCCGTCACGCGATGGTCGATGCCGGGCGCAAGGCACTGGATCATGCCGCGACTATGGTTCCGCCGGAGATCAAGTCCATCAGGAAGGTCAATGAAGTCGCTAATCCCGCACAGCTCATCCTCGACAGCGCGGACAACCTCTCGGCCGATCTCGTCGTCGTCGGTGTGCGTGGACGAAGCCGGCTCTCGGAGATGGTCCTCGGGAGCGTATCCCATCGGGTGCTCTTGCACGGCTCTCGCCCAACCTTGATCGTCAAGGGTGCATCGCGCAAAGTTCAACGGGTGCTTGTCGCCATCGAGGATCGCGATGATGCTGACCGAATCGCGGCATGGCTCACGAAACATCCCTTCGCCGACCCTGCTGAACTCTGCGTACTCCACGCCGTCGTTCCGATCGGAGTGGACGATCCTTACGATGCCATGGGTACCAGAACATGGTGGGAGGGAGCTGAGCGTTATGCGGAGGAACTCGTCAAGTCGACCGCCAGCAAACTCATGACCCCCCGATACTCGGTCAGCACGAAAGTCGCCACCGGTCATGCCGCCTCGGTGATCGAAGAAGAGGCAAAGGCTGTGGACCTCGTCGTCATCACCTCTCATGGACGGAAGGGCATTTCTCGCTTCCTGTTGGGAAGCGTATCCCATGCCGTTGTTCATCATGTGTCTTGCCCGGTGCTCGTACTACGGTGAAAGGAGCGAAGATGAAAGCGACGACTCTCATACTACTATTCATTGCCCTCTCAACATCTGTGGTCTTCGCTCAAGCGATCCGAGGGGATTCGAAGGCCGGACAGGGTGTGTATGAGCGACAGTGCCTCCGTTGCCATGGGGCTCAACTGGACGGAAATGGGCCAGAGAGCCAAGATTTGATCGTCCAACCGGCCGATCTTCGATCTCAGATCAGTCGCTCGAAGACGGATTGGGAGTTACTCGTGGCGATTTCAAACGGCGTCTTGTTCAGCCCGATGCACAGCTTTCGCGGTAAGCTGACGGATGAGCAAATGCTGGATGTGTTGTCGTACATCAGATTCATGTCACCACCGGACATCACCAGTTAGCAGAGGTGTCGTTCCAGCGCACAGCTTGGCACACATTCTTCCGTCAGCTCGCCACGCACGTCTTCGTCATCGTGCTCGCTCTCCCGGCCAGCGCTTGGGCGGGAGAAGCTATCCCGGACATCGAGGTTTTTGTCAGAGCGGGCTGTCCCCATTGCGAAGCCGCAAAGATTTTCCTCGACGACCTTCGACGCGAGCGTCCTTCGCTTCACATTGCCCTCTACGACATCGCTGAGGACCCCGCCGCGCGACAACGACTCGAGGTATGGGCCAAGGATCGAGGCATCACCACCCTTGGTGTTCCTGCATTTCTCATCGGCACAGAGCTGATCCTCGGATTCCAGTCGTCCGACACGACCGGAGCTAAAATCCGCGCCATGCTCGACCGGAAAGCACCGGACACCGTACCAGGTCCATCGGTCGAGAGCATCGAGACGGGATGGTTCGGCTCGCTTCGTGTCCGGGATCTTGGCCTGCCGCTGTTCACCATCGTGATCGGTTTGCTCGACGGCTTCAATCCTTGCGCGATGTGGGTCCTGCTCTTTCTCCTGTCGCTGCTGGTCAATCTCCAAGATCGGCGGAAGATGGCGCTCATCGCCGGAACGTTCGTCATCGTCAGTGGATTGCTCTATTTTGCCTTCATGGCGGCATGGCTCAACGTGTTTCTTGTGGTAGGGCTGTCGCGCGCCCTTCAGATCGGGCTCGGCGGCATCGCGCTCTTCATCGGAACGGTCAATGTGAAAGATTTCTTTGCTCTCCATCAAGGTCTGTCTCTGAGCATCCCCGAGTCCGCGAAACCCGGCCTGTATGCTCGTATCCGCCGCATCCTCCAGGCCGACAACCTTGCCGGAGCCTTGGTGAGCGTCATCGTTCTGGCCGGGCTTGTGAATACGATTGAATTGCTCTGCACAGCCGGATTTCCAGCGGTCTATACACAAATCCTGACGATGCAACAGTTGCCGACGTGGAACTACTACGGGTACCTTGGCCTCTATAACCTGGCCTATATTCTTGACGACGGACTCATGGTGACGATCGCGGTGGTCACGCTGAGTCGGAGGAAATTACAAGAAAGGGCTGGACGCTGGCTGAAGCTGGCCAGTGGCCTGGTCATGGCCGGTCTCGGAGCCATCTTGCTTCTTTCGCCCGAGTGGCTTATCTGATCGTTCGCCCCGTTGAGCGACCCTCACACTTCCTACGAGAAGGGATCGATGACTGGACCCTCACAGGAATACAGCAGCGGGTCGCTGAAGCCATTTTTTTATCCGCACGCGATCGCCCTGGTCGGCGCCACCCGCGAAGAAACCGGTATCGGACACCGCATTCTCGAGTCGCTACAGAATGGCGGCTTTACCGGCTCGGTCATCCCGGTCAATCCTCATGCCACTGAGATCGCGGGACTTCGTACCTTTCCATCGCTTCGGGACATTCCTTCTCCTGTCGATCTGGCCATCATCGCAGTGCCGGCTGGTCTCGCCTTATCCATCATCGACGACTGTGCGGCCAAACAGATTCCCGCGGCGATTGTCATCACAGCGGGGTTCGCCGAAACCGGCGACATCGGAACGTCGCTCGAAGAGCAGTTGCGCGAAAGAGTTCACCGATACGGAATTCGTCTGATCGGGCCGAACTGTTTCGGATTGATGAACCTCGACCCCGCCATCCGGCTCAATGCCACCTATACGCCGATCATTCCACCGGCCGGTCGTGTGGCCCTCGCTTCCGAAAGCGGCGGACTCGGACTGGCCGTAGTCACGGCAGCCCAGCGGTTGAATCTGGGTGTCTCCAGCTTCGTCAGCGTCGGTAATCATGTGGACGTGACTGTGAACGACCTGCTCGAGTACTGGGAGCAAGACCCAAACACTGATGTCATTCTCTTGTACCTCGAAACCATCGTCGACCCTCAACGGTTCAGACGGATTGCCGAACGAGTTGCCAGAAATAAACCGGTCGTCGTCCTGAAGGCGGGCCTGACAGACGCAGGACAATCCGCCGCCGGATCGCATACGGCGGCACTCGCGACAAACGATAAGGCTGTTGACGCCTTGTTTGCTCAATGTGGAGTGATCCGGGCAAAGACCTTAGAAGAGTTTCTGGCGCTGGCTACAGGCCTGTCGAGCCAGCCACGTCCACAAGGTAAGCGAATTGGGATCTTGACCAACTCAGGAGGGCCGGGTGTGCTCTGTGCCGACAGTTGTGCGGCAGAAGGGCTTTCTGTACCTGAGTTGTCCGAACGAACGCGGTCGGCACTCGCCTCCTTCCTCCCCTCAATGGCCGCGCTCAGAAACCCTGTCGATGTCATCGGCTTTGCGACTGAAGAGCAGCATGCGCAGGCTGTCGAGACGATGCTGACATCGGATGAACTTGACGCTCTGATTATTGTACACGTATCCGTGAGACCTGGAGACAATCCCCCAGTTGCAGCAGGGATCATCAAGGGAATCCGTGCAGCTCGCCAGGTAGGCCACAAGCAGCCGGTCCACCTCTGTTGGATGGCAGAGGGAGATCTCGATCGCTCGTTCATCGTCGATGGAGAAACCATTCCAACTTATCGGCATCCTGAGATTCCTGCCCGCATCCTCAACCTTGCACTGGCCTATGATGCGTGGCGGCAACAACCGTGTGGGCAGGTACCTACCTATAGCGATATCGATCTCGTAGCAGCTAAAGAGATCTATACCAAGGCCTTGACCGATCGCGGTGCAGGCTGGCTCACAACCCAAGAAACCCATGCCCTCCTTGCGGCTATGAAGATCCCTCTTATCCCCGGTGGCATAGCAACCACTGCGGAGGACGCAGTGAAGCTGGCGCAGAAGATCGGTTTTCCTGTTGCCGTAAAGCTGGCATCACATCAGATTGTGCACAAGACTGAAATGGGCGGAGTGCAGTTGAACTTGGCCGATGACCACGCAGTGCGCGACGCATTCAACCGGATTCGGGCCAGGCTCGAACAGGCTGGCCAGTTGGAGGCAATGGAAGGAGTGCTCGTTCAACCGATGCTGTCAGGTGGAGTGGAGGTGATGGTCGGCATGACCCGCGATCCACTTTTCGGCCCCGTGATCGCATTCGGCCTCGGGGGCATTCACGTGGAAATTCTTGGCGATCTCCAGTTCCGCGTCGCACCGCTGACCGATCGCGATGCGAGCGACATGGTGAAAGCGATCAAGGGCTATCGGTTGCTCACCGGCTATCGTGGCCAGCAAGCCGTTGATCTGAAGGCGATTGAAGACGCGCTGTTACGCATCTCTCACCTCGCCGAAGCGATTCCCGAAATCAGCGAGCTGGATTTGAATCCCATCTTTGCCCTCCCAGAAGGTCATGGTTGTCGGATCGTGGATGCGAGGATACGAATCGAGCCATCACGACACACCGTTTAGGAAATCGCTCCAGCTCCACTCTCTAATACGAACTCTCTTAGAATGAACATGCTTGAGGGTAAATTACTTATGTCATCCCAAATGACATAGTTGGCAGGCTGGAGATCTTCCAGCACACCACTCCAACCTGATTCTTCGGTTTGAACGGGATATTCCGACCTGGGGTGAACGTTGAATATGACACCTATACCAGCAGTTCAAATAGGCATAGCATATCCCACGCCTTCATGGTTTTTTAGCGACTTGAATTTGGATTGCGATTGGTGTTGGGTTGATTTGCAAACTGTCGCGCCCAAGTTTTGCTTCCGCCACACCTTCAGCTCTTAATGCCTCAAGTAGTGCCGCTCCCGCCTTTCCAGCGTTCAAGCCGGCTTCTTGTCCGATGACTACAACGACGCCAGATGCTAATCCCATCAAATGACCGTACGAATTATTTGGATTGAATACCCAGCCAGCCTTTACTAAGGTCTCAGCGATAACGTTTGAGAATGTAGCGGGCTCAGGCTCACCAGGGTATGTGACAACTTCAAAGGTGGTACCCAAGAACGGTTTCAGTTTTCCGGTAATACGTTCTCTCTGCTCATCCGTCAGTGAACGCGGTGCTTTAAACTTGGCTAACTCCAATTGCGCTTCGGCTGCCTTTTTATCAGCCTTAGCAGCACGTTCGTTTGCTTCCGCGATCATGACCCCTTTGTCCGATAATTCTTTGCTTAGCTTTTCATCCTTGAGTCTTAAGAGTCGATCTTGAGCTTCTGACAAAAGCTTCGCTTCCCGATTGACCATCATTTGGGCAATTACCAGGACAGATGCTGCAATGGCCGTTGCAGCCATTCCTCCAATTACCCATTTATTCCACCATGCCACAGACTGGCTTAGTCGTTGAATCTCGTCAGTTATTGATTGGATGTCGAGCACGTTGTCTTTCCTAGAAAGGCTGTCAACTGTCAGGCCGTAAACTCGACCGGCACTTTCCGACCAATCCGCGCTTCAAGCGCGATGAGCATTTCCAGGCTGAATTTGTCCCACTTGCCGCGCACGAGGTCGGACACGCGGGATTGCGCAATGCCTAATTGCTTAGCGGCCTGAGCTTGAGTGAGCTTGCGCTTTTCAATATAGAGACGAAGGTCGCTCATGAGATTCGCGCGCATTTGGAGCACAGCGGCTTCATCTTGATCAAAACCGAGATCAATAAAGACATTGCCGCTGGACTTGGCCACATTCGTCTTCACGGATGCCCTCAATCCTTTCCTCAGGCAGAACTAGGACGCCCACTTCATGTGGAGTTTGCGGTGGTGCATGGCACAGTCACGCAGGTAGAGGTTGATCAGGCTCTGATAGGGAATACCCATTTCCTCGGCTATGGACTTGAAATAGGCGACCGTATCACGATCGAGCCGCATCGTGACCGGCTGTTTCAAATATTTCACATACGGGTTCTTACGCCCTTTCATCTTGGAAAAATCGTAGTGCTCTCTCATCGTCTTCTCCTCCAATATTCTCGTTCTTCGCTTTTATCAGCCCGCCTCGCAGAGAATAGCCTTACAACGGTCTCACTCTCTCGGAAGCAGTGGCACGCGACGATCACACGCAACTTGAAGCTCATGCCGAGCATAATAAATCTGTCTTCGTCATCAGAGTGATCTGGATCAAAGAATTGAATGGCATGCTCATCAAAAAACACCGTCTGTGCCTCATCGAACGAAATACCGTGCTTCCTTCGATTCGCCTTTTCCTTTATAGCATCCCATTCAAAACGCATGGAGTTATGTACACTGTACGTATGCGTTATGGACTCGTCAAGCCAACACTCTGACGATCATGTTGGCAAGGGGAGTTTAGTAGGTCTGATTCCTTTACTTGTCCTTTGATCGACAGGATATCCGGCGAGGCCTGGCAAATAACGCGCGTAATTCATCCTTTGCAGCCTCAAGCCGAGCGCGCTGGCTCGCATGAAGCTGCCGACCTGCCCGATTGATATAGAAGGTGAGCATCGACATCGCTGAACGGAACGGGTCAGCCTTTCGACGGTCACTGCATTCCGCTGATCGCTTCAGTGAGCGGGCAATATCAGCCGGGTTCTCGAAGGTGAAGACACCCGGCTCCAAATCCAGCGCATTGCTCTTTTCGGTCACACGCTGAGACCACCTTTTACGTTTGGTCGGCGTCATTATACCGTCCTGATCCAAGCTCGGATATCGGCCAGCTACCGCACCATGGCAACGTGGGACAGCTTCGCGTGAGCCCCGAGCCTACTGCTCCGGATTCGGGTCTTTTCTGATCAGTGCGAGGTAGAGCAAGACATCGGCGAGATCTTGATCGGTCATAGTGGTGTCGGGAAACATGCCAGTGCCGGGATGACCTTCCCTGATGGCGCGGGCTCGTTCTTTGTTGGTTTTCAGGCGAAGGACGTTGGGATTCCGCAAGTCGGTGGGAGGAGGATTCAGTTTTGCGATGAGCTTCGCCGTGTCCGCTTCAAGTCGAGGAACTTTGTGCAGATACCCATCAATCCCATGACAGTAGTAGCAGACCCCTTTCCCATTAAAAATCTCCCGGCCTTGCGGGATATTGCCTTTGAGCTTTCCGGTCGGTTGCGAGGACGACGTCTCGGCCCAACCGTAACTGGTCATAGTTACCGACTCCACTCCCAGCCATCCCATCAAACAGAGACCAAACAAGATTAGCCGGCGGTAGCTGACCTTTGAAAAAAGGCCCCTGAGATCGCCTCGCCCTCGCCTTTGATCACTGTCAATGCTGACTACAACAGGCATTGTACCGATCCTCTGGAATATTCTTCATGTCGCTGAAGATCTTTGCGCACTCGTCTGGGCCGATAACGTTATCGATGGCAGGATACAGCGCCCGTTCTTCCTTCCTATTGTGAGAACTCAAGAGGTTGAGGAGCGCCTGCTCGTCCTGATCGGACTCGAGATTGTGTCCTTCCACTTTTTGATGAATGGCTTCGAGTAGCTTTTTGATCTGTTCATGTTCAAATCGCATGATGGGCGTCGGCCCGTCCTCGATCATCCCGGTTTTCTCTTCCCAGATCGGAAACAGCAGTTCCTCTTCCCAGACGATATGGCGTTGGAGACCTATCTTAAACTCCTTGAATGCTTCCTTCGCCTTGGGAAAATCCGACCGTTTCACTGTTTGAAAGGTCTTAAACAACTCATCCAGGCGGTCGTGATCTTTCTCATAGAATGTCGTGATCGTCTGTTGCTCAGTCAATTTCATCCTCCCATCAGTGATGATCATCCCTCTCCGACTCTGTATTCCACATGACAAGCCACACAGGCTTTCAAGACATTATTCACCGATGGCAAGATCTGCTTCAAGTCTTTACTCGGGATCACCCGCACCAATTCCTCCGCTGCCTCATGATGGGCCAGAGCAAGATCATGGTAGGCGGCAGGGAACTTCTCCGGTTCCTGATGGGCCATGGCCTGGCGACGTCTGAAAAAGCCGATATGCGCCTCGGTCAGGCCCTGGGCCAATTCATAGTCCTCTTCCACCAACGCATTCATGATCACCTGAAGCGTTTCCAGGTGTTGCAGCATAACCGCGCGATGTTCCTTCCCGGCCGATAATGACAAAGGAATGGAATATCTGGTATCGGGGATCAGGCACGGATTCACATGCATAGTGCTGTGAACCCTCCCGGCATCTGCGCAGCCGGCAGCCACCATCGTACACAGCAGTCCTCCACTGAGCAGGACGGTAGTTCCCTTAGAGAATGAAGCGTCCGAGAGTCTACACATCGATCACGGTTCCTCACTGAATCAACCTGTCGGCCCAGTCAGCCTTTCCGCTCCACTTGATTCACCCGTTCCCAATATCTGTGTACTCGATCCTGGATGTGCGCGATCACTTCCTTCTGCAAGGTCGGTTCAAACAGATGGCGGAACCGTCCCTGGAGCTTGAGATAGTCCTCCACCGGCTTCAACTTGGGAATATAGGTGTGGGTGACCTCACCGTTGATCGCCTCTTTCAATGGCCACAGACCGGTCTCGACCGCCAATTTCGCGACCTCTGGTGTCTCACCAGGATCGTACAGCCATCCTGTTGGGCAGGCGGAAAGTGCGAGGAAGAGCTTTGGTCCCTCGAATTTGGACGCTCGCGCGAACTTTTCTTCCAGGTCCAGGGGATAGCGCGGAGCAACGGTTGCGATATAGGGTGGCTTGTGTGCGCGCCAGATTTCGAAGATATCTTTCTTTTCCTGTAGCGTGCCGGCTTGGTGCTGCAGACTACAGGGGGAGGTCGCCGTCCGCGCTCCGTAGGGTGTCGCGGAAGACAACTGCATCCCAGTGTTCCCGTAGGCTTCATTGTCATAACAGAAGTAATAAAAATCGAGGCGGCGATGAATGGCCCCCGACGTTGAGGAGAGCGCCATGTCATACGTGGAGCCATCCCCTCCCAACACCACGATCTTGAGATTCTCCTCCTTCGGCAACCGTCCTTTGGCGATCAAGACATCCAAGGCATCACGAATACCTTGCGCCCCGGCAGGTGCAGACCCCATGGTGGTATAGAGCCATGAGCCCTTAAACGGCGTGAAAGGATAGGCAGCCAGCATCGTAAAGCAGCCGGCCGCGTTCACATAGACGACGTGATCGCCCAACCCCTTCGAAGCCAGTCGGAGCGCTTCCAACCCCCCGCATCCGGCGCAAAGAGACGTTCCCGGGAACACGTGCTCCTCACGTGGGACTTGTTTAATTTTCTTAAATGTCTCCCGTTGCCATGTCATGGTCAAAACTCGTTATTCGTGACTCGTCAATCGTCACCCGTGGAATTCCGTTCATCGCCCCTCAGCCCGCGTGCAGTCCGTTTCACGATTGACGACCGACGCGTGACGAGCATTTCCAGCCACGAGACATTGACTAGGAGCCATTCGGTCTTGGCCCCGCAGCCAGTACCTGGAGCTGAGTCATTTCGCTGTGCTCGGCTTCTGTATAGAGCAGCACTGGACCGATTCCTTTGCCACGAATTCCGGCTTCTGCTGTCTGCTCGAAGGTGGCGCGAAACTCTCCCTCCGAAATATTCTTTCCTCCCAGGCCTCCGATAAAGGAACAGAGCGCCCGCGGCCGCAGCGGTTCATGATAGAGGCACGCCCCGATTTCTTGAAAGAGAATTCCACCCTGACCCGGCGAGAGATTCTGATCCAGGACCGCCACAGCCCGCCTGCCAACCAGCGCGCGTCGGATCGCGTCAGCGGGCCAGGGGCGGATCATGCGGAGCCTGAGCAGGCCCGCCCTGCGGCCCTCTTCCCTTGCCGCATCGACGGCTGCCTTGCCTTTGCTTGCAAACGCATTGGTCATGACCAAGACATCCTCAGCATCCTCAAGCCGATACCCTTCCACCACCCCATAGCGACGGCCGAACAGCCGGTTGAACTCGAGGGCGGCTTCCTCATGCGCCTCCAACGCATTCATCGACGCCAAATGAATCTGATGCCGGAAATAACTGTAGATCGACCCGCCCAACACGGCTGTGCCGAGCGCGTGGGGGGCTGAGGCTCTAAACCCGAGATGGGCAGGACGGAAGGGCGGCAAAAACTCTCTGACTTGACCTGCATCCGGTATGCTCACCGGTTCTCGGGTAAAGGACAAATAGAAGCCGTCCAGATTCACGATGACCGGCAGCATCACCCGCTCATCCTCGGCAATCCGATAGGCCATGAGAATCGAATCCAGCACTTCCTGGCAGGTCTCAGCATGGATCTGCAGGAAGCCGGAGTCTCGCGCAGCCAACACATCGTTGTGATCTGGTTCAAGCGTAATAGGGGCGGCCAGCGCCCGCGAGACGTTCACAAGCACGAGCGGAACGCGCCAGCCTGAGACCGAATACAGCAGCTCGAACGCGTGCAGAAGCCCTTGGCTGGATGTCGCGCTGAACACCCTCGCCCCCGTCGCCCCGGCAGCTCCGGCCGCTGTCATCATCGAGTGCTCAGAATCCATCGTCACGACCCGTGCCGCCATTTGCCCATTCTCGCACCACTTGGCCAGCGCCTCGATGATTTCGGTCTGCGGCGTGATGGGAAAAGCGGGTACGTAGTCGACATCGGCCAGGCGGGCCCCCCAGGCTGCGGCAAGGTTGCCGGTCATCATTTCGCCGTCCATGCCGCTTCTCCTTCCTTCTCTCGCTCAGCGACCAATGCTCGAGTCGGACATTCCTGGACACAGATCTGACATCCCTTGCAATGATCATAATCGATCACCGGCCTGTCGTCCTTGGTCATCGAAATGACCCCGTCAGGACAATAGACGAAACAGAGCCAGCAGCCGTTACACTTGTCGGGTACCAGTACCGGCCTAAAGGTCCTCCACCCCCCGGTCTCACGCAAAAGCGAATTTGCGGCGGCACTGATTCTGGCGGTTCCTCTGCTCGGCGGTTCATAGTTCGGTATTCGAAGCCGTGTCGAACCGGGAACCCTGCGCGAGCCGGTTTCAAGAGCAACCACCGGCACCGCGTCATAGCAATGACGCGCTGCAACTTGATTCTGTTCAATCACCGATGGGGCAAGCCCGAGATCTGCCAGCTCTCGCGAAATCGCCTCGTGGATCGACTCCTGACGGAGACCAACGAGTCGTCCGGCGACGGCACCAAGCAACGCACTGATTGCGCCCCGCTTGCCAAAACGCTGGAGCGCAACCTCGGTCAGGTCCAACGCCGTGACGCGACCGGAGAGCGAGATCTGTGTCGCCAACTGCTCGGCAGAAAGTGACGAATTCATGAAGAGGACCGTCTTCTCGTCAACACCATCCAGCACTCGCGCGGCGGGATCACTGATGAGCGATGTGTCGGCGACCACCACAACGGTGGGATGAGCGATGATCCCTCGTTCGCGAATCGGTTCTCTCGCAATACGAGTAAATGCCGCCACTGGAGCCCCCCGCCGTTCCGCGCCGTAAATCGGGGAATCCTGGGCGACAAACCCTTCTAGGAACGCAGCGGTTCCCACGATTCGGCTGGCGGTCTTGGCCCCCTGACCTCCACGGCCATGAAAGCGAATGGCGAGCATGGCGCACCTCAGCTCGAGAACTTCTCCATTCTCTCTTTTACCGCCTCTCGACCTGTCCTCACGGCCGATTCGACGTCGGCTCGCTTCTCCTCCACGAAATGCTTGCCTCGCTCAATGACCTCATCAAGAGCCGCTCGCGCCTCTTTTGCTCGTTCGATGATTTCTTCTTCGGTCCTTCGAGCATGGCTTTGTATCACACGACGTGTTTCTTCGCCGGATTTCGGAGCGAGAAGGATTCCCGCGATCATGCCTCCGATGGCTCCGCCGAGAAATGCGAGGAGAACCGTTTCAGGTGAGCTTCTACCGTCCTGATGTGCCATGGTGAATCCTCCATTGCTATGAGCGTACTTCCTGTAGAAAAAGCCAAGTCCGTGCCAAAGAAGCTTAGGGGTAGGTCATAAATTGTTGTAATGTACCGAGCCGTTGTTGGACGATTCGGAGGAGAGACCGCTCGCTCTGTGGCATTCCAGGTCCCATCACGAAATACCTCTGTCGCAGAATGCCACAGGCTCCCATGGGCAATTGAAGCAGAGTTAGCCGACGGGATTGAACGGAGCCACGCTGCGAATGTACCTCAGTACATCTCGAATCTCCTGATCCGATAACCGATCAGCCCAGCCATGCATCGGACTGAAGAGGACCCCTTGTTTAATCGCGATGTACAGTTCCATATCGGTTCTTGTACGCGATTTCGGTGCCCGAAAATTCGCAGGCGGAACGATCAATTCCTTGATATCAGCCCCTAGCCCATCACCGGTGGTTCCATGGCAGCCGACACAATGTTGTTGGTATAAGGCCTCGCCTTTCTTTGGATTTCCGGACAGAGACTCGGCGACTGCCACAGAGCTGAACAGCCCGACTCCCAGAACACTCAGAATGCCTAAACACATAGTAGTTTTCACGACTTCCCTCCTCCCAACCGACTAAATGACCTGTCTCCTTGATACTCCCTTACCCACCGTGTTGCAATCGTAAGACCACGATGGTTCCCAAGAAAGGCCGTCATGATGGCCGAACCGAATCGAGCTTGCTTCATGCCCTGGCAGTTTTTGGATAGCCCGCACTGGGTGCTCCTCCGGTCTCACCAAGTGCTGGCAACTCTCTGGTCGCCTCGGTGAGTGTCCTGGCATCCCTGACGATTACCGTGACACCGGCATCGCTCAACGCATGCCCCGGTCCCTTGTCACGAATATCGTCCGGCGTGACGACTACATCAACGCGTTGCTCCAATAACCAATGCGCGACTTCCAGACCCCGCCCTCTAGGATGAGTCACGAACGGGTTCGCGATGACCATTTCTCTGACGCTCTCTTTCGTCGATGTCTGTCTGTCCGTCAATGCAAAATAGGGAGCGAGCCCGAAATGCCGGCTGACCGTCCCAGTCTGATCCGTCAGCGGCACTGCGATACGCACAGTCTCCCTTGAAACCGGCTCCATATGGATCATGACGCGTTCGACGAACGGAATCTCGCTGCAGATTTCAGACTCAATGGCATGACTGACTTGATGAGCTTTGTCTAGACTCTGCGCACGCACTCCGATCTCCGCTTCAAGGAAGCGATACCGCCCGGCGTTCCGACCCACCAGTGATCTGACCTCGACAACAGCCGGCTGTCGCTCGATAATGCGGCGTATCCGCTGCAGCGTCTCATTATCAATAGAGGCATCCAGCAAGACCCTCATACCCGCCGTCACCGTCTCCCAACCGGCATGGATGATCCACAGCACGATCACCAATGCAGCCGGCCTATCGAGCGGCCATCCGATCCATTGTCCTAGCAGAGAGGCGAAGACTACTCCCGATGACAAGACATGCGCCTGAAATTCCTTCGCGTCTGCCGTCAGGCTCGGCGAATTGACGGCCCGCGCAATGCGCAGCTCGTAGCGGCTGAAAAGCCAAGGCACGAGCGCCGCGATACCGACTCCGACTAGAATGGCCGGATGCATGACGACTTCTCGGCTGGCCCCAAACAGAGCCTCCCTCGCAATCTCGTAGGCGGTGAGAAAAATGAACAGCCCCACGATGATCGCTGCGACATTTTCGACCTTATACAAACCATAGGGAAAGGCGTGGGATTTCCGCTGTGAGAGGGTAAGACCGATCCACACGGTGGCTGAAGCGGCGAGATCGGCCAGATTGTGGGCCGTCTCGGCCATCAACGCGAGACTGCCTGAAAACGCCGCCATGGCAAGATTCAGACCGAGCAGGAAGAGGTTGACCAGAAGTGAGTACAGCGCAACCCGTTTGGCCAGCGGCGTGCCGTCGTCACGATCATCCGAGAAGAGTTGTGAAGACAGTTTCCCTGCCATCCCTGCCAAGCCTTCGCGACTCGTCATCGACAAGCCTCGCTGCCAGCCCAATACAGTCGTTCCATGGGAGCGACTGCCGAAGGAAATTTGCAAGTCGGTGGGCGACCGGTGAGAGCTATGTTCTTCTGGAATTGTGTTGGACAGCTGGGTGGCAGTCTCAGCTTGACTGTTCCAGAGTTGCAGCCTGCTCTATGGCCCCGGACCTCCAAGCTAGATGCAACTGCGGACCCAGCGTACGATGTCCTGCAGCCCGAAGGCCCCTGACTGCCGCGCCACTTGCTGTCCCGCTCGGAAGATCATCAGCGTCGGGATACTCACGATGCCGAACCGGGCTGCCAGTCCCTGTTCTTCCTCCGTATTTACTTTGGCCAGACGAACCTGAGGTTCGAGCATCCTCGCGGCCTGCTCAAAGGCAGGAGCCATCGTTCGGCAGGGACCGCACCAGGGCGCCCAGAAATCGACGACCAGCGGGATATCGCCACGCGAGGCATGACGGTCAAAATTCACTGCCGTCAGAGTGATCGGGCGCCCCGTAAGGAGCGGGGTGTGACATTGACCGCACTTGGGCCCCTCCGTGAGGCGGGCCGACGGGACACGATTTACGCCTCCACAATGAGGACAGACGATGTGGAACGTCTCTGTCACAGGAGAGCCCTTTTCAGGCAAAGAGGTCCCCCCACAGCTCGTTCACCGTCCCTCATCATCATCCAGCCCCGCCCGCCTCAGACGAGTCCGCAACCGTTCAATCTCATCGAGCAGCTCGAGCATCACTGCGGCTGCATCGAGACTGGCTCCGAAATCACGTTGCAAGCGGGCGATTCGCAAGGCGCACCTGAGATCCGCCGCGCGAAATCTCCAGACTGAGGCCTCGTGTCCATCGGGGACCAAGACACCTGCCGCCACCAATTCACACACCCACTGAGACTCGGCCTGACATGCCCTGGCCAGTTCTTCGATCGAGAGCGCGCCTTCATCACCGATCACGATTCCCGTCAAGATCTCTTGGTCCGTCATCGTTCACACTCCGAGTTTCTGGCGAGGGTTGAAGGCCAGCGTCTCCGCCATGGTTCGATAGAGCTGCTGGGCCTGCGGCGTATCTGCTTTCGGCAGAACCACTTGCAGGACAAGATAACAGTCGCCGGCTGGTTCGCCCGGAAGACCACGCCCCTTGAGCCTCAGCGATTGTCCGCTCTGCGAACCAGGCGGAACCTTGACCTTGACCACCCCGGTTGGAGTCGGCGCGTTGATCGTGGCTCCGAGGGCTGCTTCCCACGGAGCCAGCGGCAAGGTGAGAAACACATCCCGCGCCTCTAGCCGGTAGAGCGGATGAGGAGCGAAGTGGACCTCCAGGTACAAATCACCCGGGGCGCCGCCGCCGATGCCCGGCGAACCCTGTCCCGCCAGCCTGATCAATTGGCCCCCACGGAGACCTTTCGGTATCCGCACGTTGAGTGTCCGCTCCCGTAACGCGACACGACCGTGCGCGTCCAGGTGCGGCATGCGCAGCGTGAACGTCCGGGTTGCGCCGGTCACGGCATCCTCGATTCCGATGAAGATCTTGGCATGATGGTCCTCACCACCGGCGCGTGGAGGTCGGGCGGCGCGACCGAGGCCCACGAATAACTTTGAAAAGAAATCGCTGAACTCGAAGGCCTCCCCCGGGGGCACGGTACCTCGCGTGAACTCAAATCCGGCGCCCCAGTCTGGAGGAGGGGTAAATTCCTGTCCTGGTCGCCAACGATCCCCGAGTTGATCGTACGCCGCACGTTTCTCCGGATCTTGAAGCACATGATAGGCCTCGCCGATTTCCTTAAACCGTGCTTCCGCACCGGCCTCCTTGCTGACATCCGGGTGATACTTGCGCGCCAGCTTGCGATAGGCCTTCTTGACATCCTCGGCTGTGGCCGTGCGGTCAATGTCGAGGATCTTGTAATAGTCCTTGTATTGCATTCCAAAAGACAGCCTGTTCCACTCGATGTCTGTCAGACGACGTGCGTCTGGGCAACCGGAATGACGACGATCTTTCCGTCTTTGAGCTCCACACGAGCGGAATCGCCGTCCCGTAGCTCCCCTTGCACCAGGGCATAGGCGATGGGGATTTCGAGATCCTGCTGGATCAATCGCTTTAGCGGACGCGCACCGTACACCGGATCATAGCCGCGTTGAGCGAGGTCTTCTTTCGCCTGAGCCGTGACCTCGAGGGCAATCCTCCGCTCGCCCAGACGCGCTTGCAGATGGGTCAACTGAATGTCCACGATCGTGACCAACTGTTCGGTCGAGAGCGGATGGAACACCACCGTCTCATCCACACGGTTCAAGAACTCCGGCCGGAAATGCCGGCGGAGGTCCGTGATGGCCACCGTTTTCATCTCTTCATAAGACAACCCTTGCTGCTGGGCCGCCAGGATGTCTTGGCTTCCGACATTGGAGGTCATGATCAACACCGTATTCTTGAAATCCACGGTGCGCCCGTGCGAGTCGGTCAGCCGGCCGTCATCCATAACTTGCAGCAGGAGATTAAACACATCATGGTGCGCTTTCTCCGTTTCATCGAAGAGGATCACGGAAAACGGACGACGCCGGACCGCTTCTGTCAGTTGACCGCCTTCCTCGTACCCCACATAACCAGGCGGTGCACCGATCAGTCTGGCGACGGTGTGTTTCTCCATATATTCCGACATGTCGATGCGGATGAGATTCGCTTCATCATCGAAGAGGGTGGCGGCCAGCGCGCGAGCCAGCTCGGTTTTTCCGACTCCGGTGGGACCGAGAAACAGGAATGAGCCGATGGGCCTGGCGGGATCCTTGATTCCGGACCGGGCGCGCACCACCGCATTGGCCACGGCTTGCACCGCCTCCTCCTGGCCGACCACCCGCTTGTGCAGGAGATCTCGAAGATGCAGCAACTTCTCCATCTCCCCCTGGACAAGACGGGCGACGGGAATACCCGTCCAGCGGCTGACGACCTCCGCGATGTCCTCTTCATCCACTTCCTCTTTGAGTAAACGATGTCCGTCTTGCTTCGTCGTCAAGCGCTGTTCCTCTGCGGCGAGTTCTCCCTCCAACCTGGGCAATTCGCCGTATCGTAACTCCGCGACCCGATTCAGGTCGTAGGCCCGCTCGGCCCGGTCCATCTCCTGTTTCATGGCTTCGATCTGTTGACGCAGCGTATGCAGGCGGGCGACGGATACTTTCTCTGTTTCCCATCGGGTCTTCAGCGTATCGCGTTCGCGCACCTTCCCGGCAAGCTCCTGTTCGAGCGTCTCCAATCTCGCCCGGCTGGCGGGATCGGTTTCTTTCCGGAGGGCTTCCCGCTCGATCTCCAGCTGCAACACCTTTCGCGAGATTTCATCGAGCTCGGCCGGCATGCTGTCGATCTCGGTCCTGAGACGTGCCGCCGCCTCATCCATGAGATCGATGGCCTTGTCAGGGAGAAAGCGGTCGGCGATATATCGGTGGGACAGCCGGGCGGCGCTGATGAGCGCGGCGTCTTTGATGCGCACGCCATGATGAATTTCATACCGTTCCTTGAGCCCTCGGAGGATCGAGATGGTGTCCTCGACCGTCGGTTGACCGATGAGCACCGGTTGAAACCGCCGTTCGAGCGCCGCATCCTTTTCAACGTGCTTGCGGTACTCATCGAGTGTGGTCGCTCCGATCATGTGCAATTCGCCGCGAGCCAGCATAGGCTTGAGGATGTTCGCCGCATCCATCGCCCCTTCGGCCGCGCCCGCCCCTACCACGGTGTGCAACTCGTCGATAAACAGCAGAATCCGGCCATGCCCCGCCTGGACTTCTTTGAGGACCGCCTTCAGGCGCTCTTCGAACTCGCCGCGATATTTGGCTCCGGCGATCAACGCTCCCAGGTCCAATCCGACGACGCGTTTGTGTTTCAGACCTTCAGGCACATCTCCCTTGACGATCCGTTGAGCCAAGCCCTCCGCGATGGCGGTCTTGCCGACCCCCGGCTCACCGATCAGTACCGGATTGTTCTTCGTACGGCGTGACAGAATTTGAATCACGCGCCGGATTTCTTCATCCCGCCCAACAACCGGGTCCAGCTTGCCCTCCCCGGCCAGTCTCGTGAGATCACGCCCGTACTTCTCAAGGGCTTGATAGGTGCTTTCGGGATCCTGGCTGGTCACCCGTTGGTTTCCCCGTATCTGTTGGAGGGCAGTTAAGAGGCGATCGCGGGTGATGCCGAGCGGTCTGAAAACACCCCCCTCCGCCACCATCGCGAGCAAGACATGTTCGACGCTCACATAGTCATCACGCAGGTCGCGCATCTCCTGTTCGGCCTGGGCCAGTACCCGCGACAAGCGTTCGGTCAGGTAGACCTGTCCCGGCGCAGATCCTGGCCCCTGCACTTGCGGAAGCCGGTCGAGCGCCGCCTCCGCCGCCTTACGCACTGCGGCGGGGGAGAAACCAGCCTGTTCAAACAGTGGACCAGCCAGACCTGCTTCCTGTTCCATCAGTCCCAGCAGAAGGTGTTCGACATCGAGGCCTTGATGGCTTCGGCGCCTCGCATGGGCTGACGCAGCCTGCAGGGCTTCCTGGAGCTTCACTGTCATGCGGTTGACGTCCATCATGTTCTCTCAGGTTGTATTCTTCCGAAATGTGAAGCCGTTCTGTTCATCATGCAGGCACAGGCGCTTCCCTGAGCTAGCATCCGCAGTGCCAAAGACGCACCAGGAGCAACAGACGCATTATATGCGCACTTACAGCCAATTGTGGAGGGGAGAAGGCTGATGCCGGACTAGCGTTCACCTTTCCTGTAGCAGATAGGGGCAGATCCGCAATGGGTGATTTGTAGCAGAACGCGTCATGGGGTTGCGCCTAACGCATAGGACCCCTTTCCGGCATACATGAGGTCCAACTCAGCGGAAGCCGCAGACGCTTTCTGCTATGCTCCCTGTCTTCGCTTGAGTCACTACGATGGAATCTCTCCCGGCTTCATATGTTGCCGTCATGGCGCTGGCTTTTCTGTCCGGCGGCACGACCTTACTCGGTGTCGCGCTTGCCATCGCGGTCGGCGACAATCCAAAAATCATGACGATGGGCATCGGCTTCTCGACCGGCATGATGGGTATGATTTCCGTCTTTGAACTAATACCGGAGTCCTTGAGCCTCGCCGGAGCCTCAACCACAATCATCGCGGCCGGCCTGGGAGCCGGACTCATTCTCGCGCTGCATATCCTGATTCCGCACGTTCATCTCGACAGAGAACGGTCTCCTTCGGTCGAACTCCGCGCGGCCTACCTCACTGCATTCGGTCTGATCCTGCACGATGTCCCGGAAGGCTTTGCGATGGCGAATGCGTTCCTGGCCTCGCCTTCCCTCGGTATATTGATCGCGATCGCGATCGCACTGCACAATATTCCCGAAGAATTCGCGATGGCGATCCCGGCTGTCGCCGTCAAGAACCGGACACTCTTGTTCAAGGCAGCGATTGCCTCAGGACTCGCCGAACCGGCCGGCGCGATCTTCGGGTTGTTTGCCGTCCATTTTAATCCCGCGCTCAACCCCTCGTTGATGGCAATAGCCGCCGGTGCCATGGTCATGATTTCCTTCTTGGAGCTTGTTCCAATGGCTAGGAAATTTGGCAAGATGGAATCATTCGCGTTAGGCATTGCCGGCAGTGTAGTGGTCTACTTGGCCCTGCACGCCGTCTTTTCTCATGAAGGGAGTGGAATCCCATGACTGCTTACACCTACCACCCTATGTGCGAAATCACGCATCCAGTCAGGCGCAGACATGAAGTCGGCTCACCACTCACCAGTGTTACGTGATTTCTGCGGCCGAGCGAATGATCGACTCCAGATTCTTCAGACTCTGCGGCTGTCCGAGCACAATCAAGGTATCTCCTGACGCCAATTTAATCTTAGAACCGGGATTGAACTCCAGATGCCCGGATCGCCGCTTGACGCCGACCACGATCAGGCCCTGATCCTGATCAAGTCCGCATTCGCAGGGTGTTTTCCCGTCAAATCGCGAGCCCTGTTGGATCGTGATCTCTTCGATCTGCAGATCCAAGTGTTCGCTCTTCGTGGCCAACTCCAAAAAATCGACGACATGAGGCCTGAGGAGCACTTGCGCGACCTGGGTGCCGCCGATCAAATACGGAGAGGACACGCGGTTGGCGCCTGCTCGCACCAACTTTTGTTCGGACCCTTCTTCACCGGCACGCGCTACGATGTACAGTTCCTTGTTGAGTCCGCGAGCCGTCAACACGATGTAGAGATTTTCCACATCGGAATTCACGACTGACACCAACCCTTTTGCGCGATCGACACCAGCCTGGACGAGCACATCGTCTTTGGTTGCATCGCCTTCAATCGTGATCATGCCATCCCGTTGTGCTGCGGCGACACGGTCTGGGTTCTTTTCGACGACCACGAGGTCAGCCGGCTTCGCACGCAGTTCCCTACAGATGTGCTGGCCCATTCGGCCGTAGCCACAGACGATATAGTGGTTGGCAATCGCTTTCACTTTTCCTCCGGATCGGTACCGACCAAATACGTGCCGCAACTCCCCTTCGAGCACGAATCGCGCGAAATTTCCCAGTACATAGAACAGTGTGCCGACTCCAGCTAGTATGAGCCCAATCGTGAAGGCCCGGCCGGCAGCCGAAAGGGGATTGACTTCCCTGTACCCTACTGTCGTGATCGTCGTGACGGTCATGTAGAGCCCATCGAAGACCGACCACCCTTCGATGATCACGTATCCACACGTGCCAATGGCAATCACCAAGGCGAGCACACCTGCCGCATGCAACAGGTGGCGTAAGGGATCGCCAACGTGATTGGGGGGCTCCATGAGCGGGTATCATCCTGTTCGACGAGAAACTCCGGCTTTCACGCGCGGGGGAATCCGAATAATTAGACGTCCACTTCTACCATGTTTCGGTAAAGCCGTGTCACACCGTACTCAGTCCCGTAAGAGTTTTCAATTGATGCGGTGAGGTGGTGTTCACGTTGAGACGGACCGGGAGTCGTTGCGGCGGACCGAATCGTTCCAATGGAATGTCGTGAAGCCGTTGGATGTGGGGGGGACACATCAGCCGCAGACGCGTTTCTCGCCCACGCCTGGTCAATTGGTAGAATCTGGGGGCATGGTGAGCACGGCCGCGATTGCCTCCCTATTCGTGTGTGGCTTGAACAGATGTTGGAATCGGGTTTGTAGTTCGAGGTATTGCTCCAGCGGATCCCCGTCCGATCGACCACTGTCCCCGCCCGAGCAGAAAGGCACGTGGATATGGAGATGCCGTGCGCCATGGCGATGCGAGGGACATTCTTCCCGGTACCCAGGAGATTGCCAGGGGCCTCGCCCGCCGCCTGTGTCGTGTTCGTCCGCGCGAAGGGGGGCGTCGCCACGGACCGTTGAATACCGGTGTTCATATGCGCTTCGTTGTCGTAACAAGCGAACTCGGCCAAGACTTGCTGCTCCCACGCATCAGGCATGCCGAGCAATGGGTTGCGCTCTCGTGTCCCCACGCGGGTGACGCGCCAGCCCTGTTCCCGCGACAACCGTCCGCGATTTCCGGAGCGAGCTGGGCACAGACCTTGTGGCCTCTGCCTGCCATCTTTTCGTCATCTCCTGCGTCATGGCCGCACCTAGTTCTTTCAGAAAGGAGCCGGCGGCCTCCTGAGCCGCCTGTTCACGCGTGGTGCTGCCGGCATTGCTACGGGTGCCAAGAGCATGAGAACCGCGATGCAACCAACGACCGCCGTCCCCAACCGAAATCCCTGCTCGTTCGTCATGGCATCAGTTCAACCATTGTACAGTGGTTGAACTCAATGCTGGTGTTGCTGCCCTTCGCCGAATCCTCCACTCCCATGATCGCCACCGTCATGTCCGCCCTGTCCGCCACCACCCATCATGCCGCCCATTCCGCCCATCCCAGACTGATGTTCACCACTTGATTGGCCGCCTCCGTGCCCACCACCTCCCATCATTCCACTTCCCATTCCACCCATCATGCCGCCCATTCCGCCTCTCCCACCCATCATCCCACCTTTACCCATACCGCCCATTCCGCCTCCATGCTGCCCTTCACCCTTGCTCTTCATTTGTTCATGATGGGCACGGTCCTTTTCCCGTTGATCGGGAGTCAACAGGGCCATGGCGGTGCGCTTACTTTTGATCGCTTCGAACAGACAGGCTCCTTCCGATTTTTTCAGTTGCTCGACCTTTGCCTGAATCGCCTTAAGGTCGACCTGTTCCTCCTCCAACAGCGCGTCTAGTTCGAGCTTCGCCACCTTGGCGTCGGCTTCCAACCTGGCCTCCGAGCGTTTGAAATCCAGCTGGATGGCCTTGAGCTTGCTGATTTGCTCCTGCGTCAACTCAAACTCCTTGGCATGCTTCAATAAATGTTTCAGGTAGTGCCCACTATGATCGTGCTGTTCCTCCTGATCGTGGCCACTATGCCCTTTCTTCCCATGGCCTTCGTCGGCAAAGGTCGGTGCCACCAACATAGCGGCGATCACCCCAGCTCCTGCAACTGCAACCATCCATCGCCTTATCCACTTCGTCATAACTGTACCTCCAGGTTTTGATCCTTTGACAAACTGATCGCCCGCCTCCTCCATCCACTGAGAGCGTTTTCATCAAGATTGGATTCAGATCAATTGCGAATCTTGCGCCGCCCCTCGGCTTCGTAAGACCTGGGGAATTTATTCAGGGAAACAGTGGTTTAAGCGGGTGTATCACGTACGAGTGGTGCGATGTGATGCAGGAATACTCACGGCCAGGTTGTCAGGTGGGGAAAAACGCTACAAAGGATGCCTGGCGGAGCTACCCAACACCCAATTCAAGAGCCCGCCAGTGCCAGCCCGGTCAGGAGAAGTTAGGGAGGAGGACCGTGACGAGAGGCTCACATTTTATTCATCCATCTCATCTCCCTTTCCTCCATGCCTCATCCCTTTCATTCCACCCATACCACCTCTATGACCTCTCATTCCTGGCCCATGCATGCCCGCGAAAGTTTGTTCGTACTGAATCAGAGCCCAGATTTCTTCATCCGACAGGACTTGGCCAAACCCAATCATGCCGGTTCCGGGAGAGCCATGTTTGATGACCCAGAAAATTTCCCCCTCTGTACGGTGCCGCCAGAATCCGTGGTGCTGAAAATTCCGAGGGGAAGGATTCAGCTGAGCGCCTCCTGGTCCTGTGCCGTCTCCATTGACTCCGTGACAGGTGAAGCATGTGCCCTTGCCGTGATAGAGCGCCTTCCCTTTTTCTACAACGTCTTGAGATGCCGGGAGCGGGCTCCTGAGCGCTCTGGCTTCGGCCAGCTTATTGGCCGGCACGACTGGTTGCATCATATGCCGTTCTGCCTCGCTCGTGGAAACTCCGAAGAAAATCATAATAGCCAGTACCGAGAACGTCTTTGTCTTCATCGCCCTGCTCCTTCATCGATGGGACCCACATGGAATCCATGAGACGCCTTGCCGAAGCTGTCACAGATCCAATTCCACCATTTTGCGGTGGAATCGAGTGATGATGTTCGGGTCCGGCGTCAATCTGATCTGGGCTTCTTCCTTCCCTTTGTAGGGCAGCAGGTTCAACACGTATCGCAAGCTCTCGAGACGTGCCGCCTGTTTATCGTTCGCCTTCACGATGATCCAGGGACTGTACGTCGTGTGTGTCTTGCTGAACATCTCTTCTTTGGTGCGGGTGTAGGCATCCCACAGTTCCTGTGCCTTCTCATCGACCGGGCTGAGCTTCCACTGTTTCAAAGGATTCTGGCGCCTGGCTTCGAAGCGCCGGGCCTGCTCTTCTTTTGAAATGGAGAACCAAAATTTGATGATGGTAACGCCATCTTCATAGAGCATGTGTTCGAACTCGGGCACCTGCTGCAGGAAGCGTTGGTGCTCCTTTTTTGTGCAGAATCCCATCACTGGTTCCACGACCGCGCGGTTGTACCAGCTTCGATCAAAGAAAACGATCTCACCCTTGTTCGGCAGCTGCCTGATATATCGCTGGAAATACCACTGGCCCCGCTCTTCGTCGGTCGGCTTGGGCAGCGCCACGACACGCATCGCACGAGGGTTCAGGTGTTCCGTGAAGCGACGGATCGTTCCCCCTTTTCCCGCTGCATCCCGTCCTTCGACCAGAATCGCAATGCGTTCTCCCGTATTTTGGATCCATCGCTGCAGCTTGACTAACTCGACTTGTAATTGCCGCAACTCATACTCATACAGCAGCCTCTTACGGACATCTTGAAGGTCGACACCTCTGTTCTCCAACAGCTGAAAGAGGCCTTTCCTCGTATTGATTCTTTGCAGATCATCTTCGGTCAGGGTGGAGCCTGGATCCCCGATTTTCTTCAATACCCTATCGATGGCAGCACCACCCGGCGGTATATATCCATCTCCCTCCACCGGAACCCTGGTGGGGATCGCCTCCAAGTCGTTCTCATCCGCTCCGTGTGTTTGCCTCGTGAGTTCATCGCTCTCCGACACATCTCGATGTTTGCGGCCTTTGGACTTCCCGGTCGATTCGCCATCAGCAGCCATGCAAGACCTCCTCATCACCAGATATAGAATCAGAATGCCACACTTCGATCTCGCTCCGCCACGGCCTTGATGAAATCCGGCATGCCTTTGATGGAGGCACCGGCTACCAGATCGGCTGTACCAACTTGTCTGGCTACCGCACAGGCCCCGCAGACCCAGATCGGAACTCCCGCCGCCTGCACGGCAGCAAGCAACTCCTTCAGCGGGGTGAGGTTCACACCGGTCACATAATCGGCCACGCCTTTCCGCCCCAACGTCACGGCTTCATTCCATAGCCACAGGACCACATCGTGTCCTTGCTCTTTTGCCGTCTTCGCCGCCATGAACGGCAGCGTCGCCATCGTTGGATCATCTGTTCCTCGACTGCCCGAAATAATGAACGTTGCCACGTATACCCCCTTGGTTCAGTCTTCGTTTTTCGTCATTCATCTCTCGCGAGCAACGCTTCACGTGTTACTTCGCCAGCGAACGAATGTAGTGAATCAACTGCCACACCTGTTCGTCCGGCAGCCCAGCAAATGCCATCATCCCGGTCCCCGGCGACCCGTTCTTGATGATCCAGAACAGTTGGCCATCTGGTAACTCTTTCATCATTATGCCGCAGGTAAAGTTCCTGGGGGGCGGCACAAAGGCCCCGCCCATCAACCCTTTCCCATCGCCCAGTTCCCCGTGACACATCACGCAGGCCACCGGTTGCGCTCCTTTCAGGAACAACTCCTTTCCCGCCTTGATAGCACTGGATGACGACGGAAGCGGATTCGTCTTGGCCCAGAAGTCTGCCGGCGCTTTGGCTGTCTTGCGCGGCTGCACACAGGCGGTGCCTGGCGCACCTTCACCCGCGGCGGCCACATCAGGAACCCCCTTGAAGGTGACCTTCAAATAGGCAATCACATCCGCCACGCCTTGCTGGCCGATCGTAAGGCCCCAGTAGGGCATATTCGGCGATTTGCCGATGGCCACTCCGCCATGGTTGATGACATTATAAAGATATTCAATCGGAAGTTTGTCGAAGGGCATGTTGGCGTGAATGGCAGGCTTGGGCTCCAATCCGGAGGCCGCGGGACCGTCGCCTTTGCCGGTGAAGCCGTGGCACTGGGCGCAGTATTCCTTGTACAGCGTCTTGCCTCGATCCACGCTCGCATTGGCGAATTCCTGACTCATCCAGGGCTCGTAATAGTTGAAGTCCTTCACGCCCTGCGCGGCGAGAAATCCGATCACGGCCCGTAACTGCGGGTCGGTTGCATCGGCCAGAAATTCTCCGGTATGGGTGATGAAGTCCTGCGGATTCTGTCCAAAACGATAGAGCCAGTCCATGTTGTACCGCTGACCGGCATTCTGCAGAGCCGTGCTCTGTGGTCCACCAATCAGTTTGCCGTTCTCCTCGATCGTGTGGCAACCGAGGCAGGCGTGTGCTTTATAGGCCATCCCGCCGAAGGTCACATCGAACTTCGTCACTTTTGAGAGATCGAATGCGCCCACGGTGACACGCGGATCTTTGTTGTGTTCGGCAAAATAATCCGCGATCGCGTTCGCCTCCGACTCCGTCACCATCGGATGCTTCGATGGAACGTCCGTCAAGTCCCACCGATAGCCCTTGGCATAAAGCGGTGCTTCCTTTCCCGTGAGCCAACGAATAAGCCACGATCGTTGATATTTGCTGCCGGCCCAGATCAAATCCGGCGCTCGCAGATTGAACCGAGAATCGGCTGTCCCTTCCAGCCGGTGGCATTGCACACAGGTCTGTTGGATGAGGTCCTTTGCACGAGATTGATCGCTCGCGAAAGACGGCCCTTGAAACACGAGCGTCCCAACGATCAACATCCCTGTCGTGACGATCCCTACCCTCATCCTGCCGAAACTCATCTCACCCTCCTCCTCTCCATACGATCACGGCACACATTACACGTCCTATCTCTGAGGCATGCCTTCAGACCGGTTGGATTTTTGATGCGTGTGTGGATTCAGTTGTATTGTGATGATCGGCGTCACGGCGATAGCTTGGTGGACGGTGCAAGCATGCGCCACTTTCAAGAGTCGCTCTCGTTGTTCCGCGGTGACTCGATGAGGCACGTGGATTTCGATGTCGATACGACCGACACGGTGAGGACGTTCGGCCATGCCCCATTCCGCATCCACGCTGAGGCCGTCTCGATCAATGCCGTGTCGCCCGCAGAATTGCCCGACGAAATACGCGATACAACTTGCGACTGATCCGACAAAGAGTTCGACAGGACTCATTCCGGCGTCCCGACCTCCGTCCTCCGCCGGCTGGTCGGTGATGACTCGATGCTGCCCGCTCACGATGTCGTAGCGTGTCCCGCCATGAAAGGTGGCCGTAAGCTTCATCTCGCTCTTGTCAACCATTCAATATGGGGCATCCGCCGGCTTGCCCCCCTTGGGCCAATCATGGATCTTGCCGGAAAAGTCGGGGCGTGGCTGAGTATTGACATAGGCCGCGACATCAAACGCCTCATCGTCCGAGACGGTCCACCCCCACCCTCTCGGCATATTGGCTTTGATAAACGCAGCCGCCACGCTGATCCTCGCCATGTCCGCACCGATGTTGTACGAACGCGGTCCCCACACCGGCGGCGCCGTCATTGTTCCCTGCCCCTCGGAGCCATGGCAGAATACACATTTTTGCTCGTACACCTTCTTCCCATTAAGAGGATCCGGCTGATGGGTCGATGTAAGGCGTGGGATTCCTCGCCACGGCACAGCACTGCCTGCCGGCATATTCTGCGACAGCCATTCGATGTAGGCCACGATACCCGTCAGTTTGACACTGTCGGGCGGGAGTGACTTGCCGTTCATATTGCGCTCGAAGCACTCGTTGATCCGATCCGCAAGGGATACTTGTCGGCCGGCACGCTCGTGATAGCGCGGGTAGAGGAGACTGATGCCGACAAATGACGCCGCATTCGGGTTGAGGCCGGCATCCAAATGACAATTGGTGCAGTTCAGCCCATTCCCCACATACCGTTTCCCGTACCCTTGCGTGTCGACCACCATCAAGTAGCCCAGCCGTATCTGCTCTCCCCGGAGATCGCCGGGAATAGTTTCGGGTGAAGGCGGAGCAAACAACGCGTTAGCGGCTGCCTCCGTATCGGAAGAGCCAATGGAATTCTCCTCACCGGTCATCCGGGGAGGTGGAGCGCAAGCACTCGCCATTAACACAACAACCGCCAGCACGGTGCTTGCGATCGAACGTCTATCCATTCACCGGCCTCACTTCTTTAGGTTGGAAGAAGGAGAACAGGTGTTGATTCCCAGCAAGGTGAACAACGGGCAAAACCCTACCGCCCCGGTCAACAGTAATATTGCGCCGATGACCACGAATGCACCGGCAATGGTTGATGAGAGTCCGGCAAAAAGACCGATCGCGATCGCCAGCACCCCCGCCCCAATCCGTATCGGTCGTTCAATTCCGCCCACATTACAAGTCATGTCGATACCTCCTTGTCCCGCGGTTGTCCCACTCCCTGACAGACCCGTATGAGACAACTTTTGCCTGTTGGATTCATCTCTTATGGCTGCCCCTCAGCCTCGACCCTGAGGGTGCGCACGTAGGCCAAGACATCCCAGATTTCTTCATCGGAGAGTGAATGTTTCCACGCCCCCATGGCGGTATTCGGTTTGCCTTCATGAATGCGACGAAACAACGTCCCGTCAAGTCGACTTTGCACATCGGAAGCGGTGAGATCTGCCGGAGGCGGAACAAGCTTGATTCCCAATGTTCCTTTTCCGTCGATGCCATGGCAACGGATGCAGGTGTTGACGTAGATCTCCCGCCCGCTGACCGCATCGCCACCTTTAGCAGCAGTCACCAGCTCGCTTACTCCGAGATTGCTGAACCCCAGCCCCAGCACCCCAGCCAACAATGCGCAAAAAACAAGCATCCGTCCAGTGATGGGCATCTTTTTCCCCCTCATAAGTCTCATACTTTGCGAGCCGTGTGCCATGTTGCCCAAAGAGAAGTTGATAGTATTCTTATTAGGAAACCATGGCTTACGACATTTTGTGAGCATGGTGCGCCGACATGTGGCTTGAGCTGGTGAAAAACGCCTCAGGACTGTCTCGCCCACTGGCGCAGGATGCTACAGAGCCTCACTCCCGCATAGTTAAAGCTCGGTAGACGTGAAGGCCAAACGCCGAGTGGACTTGTGACCCCTTATCTGATGGCGTGATCCTCGAGTACGCCAGTTCGATACCGGTCGGAAAATAAGAAGTTCTTTGAGCTTTTCCCCAAACCCACTACGCTATTCCTTCAGTAAACCGATAACTAATGGGAGATCTTTCTCCTCAGCATAGCTTCGGATTTGGCGCTTTATTTAGATGTCGCAACCATCCTCTCCTCTTATACACGATCTTGCCTCGCTCTTTCAGTTCGGTTGTCGGAAGAATCCGAATGGCCGGGCCTATGCGTTCGTCCGTGACAACCTCGACGTTGAGAATCACGTCACGTTCGTCCAACTTGAACGGACGGTTTATTCGCTTGCCGGCCATCTCGCACGTGAGTTTCCACCAGGAACCAGAGCTCTTCTTCTCTACCCCCAAGGGCTCGACGTCGTCTACGCCTTTTGGGCCTGTGTCTGTGCCGGCCTCGTTCCGGTTCCTGCTCCGGCTCCTGACCCTATCAGGCGGAAACACAGTCTACATCGACTTCGCGCCATCATCGATGATGCTCGCGTTGCGCTGATTCTCACCACATCAGGACTCGAAACCACGGTTTCGGAGCTTTCGATCACCGAGGATGCGAGTCCTATCACATGCATCGCGACGGATCACGCCTATGAGGCAGCCGATTCAATGAGGTTGCCTGATTATAGCCATACTACCCTTGCGTATCTGCAGTACACATCGGGATCGACGGCCACTCCTCGGGGCGTCATGGTCAACCATCAGAACGTGCTTGCTCATTGCAGGGCCCTGAGCCTGGCGGGAAATGTATCGCCCACCAGTCGGTCGCTCTGCTGGTTACCGTACTTTCATGATTATGGATTGGTGCATGGAATCATCGCTCCGTTCTATGCCGGTATCCCTGCCTATCTCATGTCACCCCTTACGTTTCTCAGGCGACCATTGCGGTGGCTCGAAGCGGTGGCCCAATTTGCGATTACACACAGCGGTGGACCAAACTTTTCGTATGAGTCCTGCGTCCGAGCCGCACAGCAGCAGAAGGAGTGGCAAGCGGACCTGAGTGCGTGGGCGGTCGCAAGTTGCGGTGCGGAGCCTATTCACCCTGATACGGTTACCCGGTTCATCGATACCTTTGGTCCACGAGGCTTCCGGTCAACCTCGTTCGCGCCGGCCTATGGTCTCGCAGAAGCGACTCTCTTGGTCACGATGAAACGGACTGGTGCAGAGCCGAGTTTTTTGAACGTAGATGCTGAGGCGCTGTCCAACGCAGTCGTCCAGATATCTCCCGCATCGGAAGGGAAAATTCGTACATTGGTCGGATGCGGGGAGCCCCTCGAGGAGACTTGTCTCAGGATTGTGAATCCTGAGACCCATACCGAGTGCCCATCACGCGTTGTCGGGGAAGTATGGCTGGCCGGAGCCGGAATCGCATCTGGATATTGGGAGAAACCTCAAGAAAGCGAAGCCGTGTTTCAGGCGACCATCGCCGGATCAGATGGAGGTCCCTATTTGCGGACAGGTGATCTTGGCTTTCTCCACCACGGAGAATTGTTCCTGACTGGACGCCTCAAAGACCTGATCATTGTACGGGGCCGAAACTATTATCCCCATGATTTGGAATGGACAGCGGGGCAAGCGCACCCAAGCCTACGGCGAGGGAGCGGAGCGGCCTTCTCAATTGAAGGTGAGACCGGAGAACGTGTGGTGCTGGTCCATGAACTCGAGAAGCGTGTGCCGGAATCGGACATGATGGCTGCGATACGCTGCATCCGCCGAGCCATCGCAGACGAGTACGAACTGGAACTTCACACAGTGGCCTTGGTCAAGTCTGGTGCCATCCCAAGAACCTCCAGTGGAAAAATCCAGCGGCGTGCCTGCCGAGATGCCTTTGAATCCGACCATCTCACTGTCGTTGCGGCCCATACGCTGGACCAGGATGTAGACGCTGTCCCCGATGTGTTAGTGACTGAGCCCCCGCAAACCCGTATCGAGCAGAAGGTGGCCGAGATCTGGCAAGAGGTGCTTGGAGGAGATCTTCCGCATCGCCATGCAAACTTCTTTGTACTCGGAGGCAATTCGCTTCTCGCAGCACAGATTGTCACGCGCATTCTCGAGACGTTCCACGTCGAACTCCCCCTCAGTACGCTATTTGAATACCCGATATTGTCCACACTCGCCGCGCGAATCGATGAGCTGAACACGGATCCAGGTGTCGCTGGATCGGATGCACGGCACGATCAATGCGCAGATGGTGACGGGAACGCACGGACGTTGCTGGTCCCACGTTCCTCTGGATCCCCACGACCAGGCAAGATTCCCCTCAGTCCAGCCCAGCAACGGCTGTGGTTCTTAGAGCACGTTCACCCCGGGAGCGCGATCAACCATATTTCGATGAATGTACGTCTGCGGGGGTCCATCATTCCTGAGGTGTTAGAGCGGTCCGTACAGGAAATCGTCCGTCGTCACGAGATTCTTCGAACTCGTTTCGGATCGGAGCGAGGCGAGGGGTTCGCGGAAGTATCTTCTGAGGCAATCGTCACGATCAGGCAGCAAGACTTCCAACGATTGGATGCCACGGAGCAAGACCGTCACGTACAGCAATTCCTGGAAACGGAGAGGACCCGGCCGTTTGACTTACGACAAGGACCGCTATTTAGAGTTACCTTACTGGCCCTTGAACCCACTGTGTCTATTCTGGCGTTGACATTCCACCGTCTTGTCGCCGACGGATGGTCTCTCGGGATCTTCTGGAAGGAATTTGCCCTTCTGTGGGAGGCCGGTGGCGATGCACGAGACGCTCAGCTTCCCATAGTGGCAGTTCAGTACCTGGACTATGTCGATTGGCAAAGAGCCAGGCTCGATCAAGGCCTTGGCGAAGTCCAGCGTGCCTATTGGATCCGGCAGCTGACAGGCGCCCACCCTCTCCCGGAGCTCCCAGTCGACCGTCAGCGACCGCGAGTACGCACGTTCGAAGGAAGCGTGCGATCACGATCGCTCTCTCCGGGACTTTCAGCAAGCCTTGCTCAATTCTGCCAACAGCAGCATGTCACGACCTTCATGGTGCTGTACGCCATTTTTGCGACCTGGTTGTATCGCTACACACAAGAATCGGATATCGTGATCGGCTCGATCGTGTCAGGCAGGCGTCGGAGAGAACTGGAAAACGTAATGGGCTATTGCGTCAATACCGTGGCGTTGCGGGTAGGACTTTCAGATGAGTTGACGGGACACGAGCTGCTGAAGCAGGTGCGCCGCCTAGTGGTCGATGCCTACGATCATCAGGACCTCCCGTTCGAAGAGGTGATCGAGGCGCTGTCGCTCCAGCGCGAACGATCCTTATCTCCACTGTTCAACGTGATGATCGTAAGTGAAGAAGACCCCTTGGCCACGTTCAGCGCCAAGGACCTAGAGGTCTCTCATCTCCCTTGGGAACCGACCGCGTCGGAGTTCGACCTCGTGTTGATGGTCGTCAATAAGGTAAACGGCTTGGAGTTGGCGTTTCTCCATGATCCCACGATTTTTGAGGACTCGACGGTCGACCGGATGTTGGGACAACTGGAAATTCTCCTTGAAGAATTTCTCAAGAAACCTGCTGCTCATCTTCACCAACTTTCATTACTGACCGCCGAGGAAAGACGGAACATTCCACTGACATGGAACGAGCCGCCCTCTACAGCCTCAGGTATCCATACGCTTATCGAGGCGCAAGTCCAGCGGACTCCAGATGCAGCCGCTGTGACCTGTGGAGGCCAATCCATCAGCTACCAGGAACTGAACCGGCGAGCGAATCGAGTTGCTCACGCACTATTGAAATTGGGGGTCGGTGCAGAGGTCCCGGTGGGTCTCTATGCCGAGCGCTCCGTCGATGCCCTCGTGGGCCTCTTGGGTATCCTCAAAGCCGGAGGAGGATACGTTCCCCTTGATCCATCCTTCCCCAGCCACCGTCTCCAGCTGATGCTGGAGGATGCTCACGTATCCATCATGGTGACACAGGCGCACCTTCGTCACCACTTACAGAACTACCGTGGCCGAATCTTCGACGTGGAAACCTTGGATACATCTCCCATCGGCGGAGCAGGGGAGGAGGAGAAGAACCCCGCACGAGCCGTTTCGCCGGATCAGCTCGCTTATATTATCTACACCTCGGGCTCGACGGGGCGACCCAAGGGTGTAGCCGTGACACACCGCAGTCTGGTGACCTCTCTTCATGCCAGGCTTCAGTACTATCCGGAGCCGGTCTCTCGATTTCTACTGACCTTCTCTCTAGCGTTTGACGGGTCTGTGACTGGCATCTTTTGGACGTTGCTGCGGGGGGGAGAACTGGTCATCCCATCTGAGACCGCCCATCGTGATCCCACGGAGCTTGCTACACTCATCGCACATCATCACATCTCGCACGTGGTCTGGGTCCCATCTTTGTACCAGGCGGTGCTCGGTGAGGCGTTGAGTACTCAACTGGAATCCCTTCGTGTCGTCATCACGGCTGGAGAGAGCCTGCCCCTTGAACTCCTGAGACGGCATTACCAGCTCCTGCCTCATGCCAGGCTCTACAATGAATATGGACCGACGGAAGCCACGGTCTGGTGTAGCGTGTACCAAACCACGCGCGAAGAAACAGGGGCTCGAGTCCCGATCGGCCAACCCATCGCCCATATGCAGCTCTATGTGCTAGATGAGCGTCTGCAGCCGGTGCCGATCGGGGTGCCGGGAGAACTCTATGTCGCGGGAGACTGTCTGGCCCGCGGTTATGTCAATCAGCCGCACCTGACCCACGAACGATTTCTGACGAATCCCTACGTGCCCGGCACCAAGCTGTATCGGACCGGAGACCTGGCTCGGTATCGAGCCGACGGCAATGTGGAGTTTCTTGGACGAGTCGATCAGCAGGTCAAACTGCGTGGCTACCGGATTGAGCTCGGAGAAATCGAATATGCGCTGAGCAATTTCCCCGGGGTCCATCACGCTGCGGTGCTGCTTCGGGAGGATAAGCGGGACCAGCACCGGTTGGTCGGCTATCTCGCCGGGAAGTCGTCGCTCAAAGAAAAACTCGAAGAAGTCCGCAGTTATCTCACCGCGCAATTACCGCACTATATGGTGCCCTCCGTCATATTGTGGCTCGACACGATGCCGCTCAGTCCCACCGGAAAGGTGAATCGAGAGGCTCTTCCCGTTCCGGAACGCACAACCGGTCAAGCAGCAGCAAGAATTGCTCCGCGAAATGCAGTCGAAGAAGCCTTAGCTGAGCTGTGGAAGTCCGTGCTTGAGGTGCCCGAGGCGGGCATCCATGACCATTTCTTTGAAGCGGGAGGCCATTCGCTCTTGGCCACCCAAATTATCTCCCGGATACGCGAGCTCTTCGAAGTCGAGATCTCGCTGCAGATGCTGTTTGAACGACCGACGATCTCGGCCTTGGCTGAAGAAGTGACGCGATTGCGCCAAGGGGATCGGCAGGCGCCTGCCTTGCCACCGATCATTCCGGTGCCGAGAGATCAGCCCCTCCCCCTGTCCTCTTCTCAGCAACGCATGTGGTTGATGCATCAGCTGGCTCCTGAGAGTACGGCGTATAACATGCCGTTTGCCTCACGGCAGATGGGGCGACTGAACAAGGCGGCGCTCCGGAGTACGATCGACGCCATCTGCAACCGGCATGAGGCATTTCGAACGATGTTCATGATGAAGGGGGAGGGGCCTGTCCAACTCATTCAGCCCTTTCGTCCTCCTCACTGGGTCGAAATGGACCTGACACACCTCCCATCGGCACAGCGCCAAGAGCAGGCAGCTCGGCTCGTCGAGCAGGAAGCGAACCGGCCGTTTGATCTGGAGCAGGGACCTCTCGCACGGTTCCTCTTGATTGAGATCGAGCCCGAAGACCATGTGTTGGTGCTCACAATGCATCATATCATCGGAGACCAGTGGTCATTCGGAGTCATCGGCTATGAGTTCGCCTTCTTCTACAACGCGTTTTGTCGGGGAGACGTCCCTTCGGCCAAACCGATCCTCCTTCAGTATGCCGACTACGCGGTGTGGCAGCGGCGTTGTCTGACCGACGATTGGCTCAGCGCACAATCGAACTACTGGCAGAAGAAGCTGGCCGGGCTATCCAAGCTGTCGTTGCCGACCGATCATCCACGGCCTGTGACGCAGACCTTTAACGGCTCCCATCGCATGCTGGAATTTCCCACATCGTTGATCGAACGACTGAAACAATTCAGTGCGGAACACAATGCGACGGTGTTCATGACTCTGTTGGCCTGTTTCCAGATTCTCTTGAGTCGCTATTCCGGCCAGACCGATGTCGCCGTCGGCTCTCCTATCGCCAACCGAACGCAATCCGCGGTCGAGTCGATCATCGGTTCCTTCGTCAATACGCTCGTCATACGTACCGATCTCTCCGGCGATCCAACGTTCATCGAATTGCTGGCACGGGTGCGTGAAACCGCGTTGGAAGCCTATGCCAATCAGGACTTCCCATTCGACAAGTTGGTCGAGATGATGCACTCCTCTCGCGATCAGAGCTCTGCTCCGTTGGTGCAGGTCCTCTTCAACATCCCGAATGCGCTGATCAGGGAAATCAACGTTCAGGGGTTGAGTTGGGTGCCCTTCGAGGTGGAGACGCAAGCCGCACAATTCGACTTGAGCTTGACAATTGAGACGGAGTTCTCACGAAAAGCCTACCTCACGTTCAATACAGATCTCTTCGAGCCTCAGACCGCCGAACGGATGTTGGGACAGTATAGGGTTCTGCTCCAGCACGCATTGGCCAATCCCCATACCAAGTTATCTGAGCTCCCAACAGTGACGGCAGCCGAACGTCAGCTGATGCTCAAGGATTGGAACCGTACGCAACGAGACTATCCGCAGTCTGAGTGCTTTCCTCAATTATTCGAAGCCCAAGTCGAAAGGACGCCCGATGCCGTAGCCATATCGATGGGACCGAAGACATTACGGTATGGTCAACTCAATGCAGGGGCGAATCAGCTGGCACGCTATCTCCGAACGCTGGGCGCCAAACCCGGTGTGACGGTGGGTATCGGCCTCGAGCGATCTTTAGAGATGATCATTGCATTGATCGCCGTACTTAAGACCGGTGCGGCCTATGTCCCGCTCGATCCCGAGTTTCCACGAGACCGGCTTCGGTTTATGGCCCAGGACACCTCGGTCGCCGCCGTGCTGACATCTGCAGACCTCTCCGATCGGTTTGACGCTCGGGTCTGTCGCTTGCTCTGCCTTGATCGCGAAGCGGAACGCATCGCGCAAGAGGCTGACCACGATCTGACGCCGGTCGCCACGCCTCAAGACCTCGCGTACATCCTCTATACGTCTGGTTCGACCGGACAGCCCAAGGGAGTCGAAATTCCGCACCGAGCACTGGTCAACTTCTTGTGCTCGATTCGACAAGAGCCGGGATGTTCCGCTCAAGATGTCATGCTCTCTGTGACGACCATCTCCTTCGATATCTTCGGCTTGGAACTCTATGTGCCGTTGCTGGTCGGAGCCCGTGTCGAGATCGCCAGTCGAGCTGTTGCAATGGACGGACGACAACTCCGTAGCCTCTGTGAGGCCGTACAGCCGACGATCATGCAAGCGACTCCGGCAACATGGCGCATGTTGATCGAAGCCGGATGGTTGGGCGGTAAAAACATGACGGTTCTCTGCGGTGGAGAAGCTCTTCCTCCAGATCTCGCCACAGCGTTGTTGGATCGAAGCCTCGCCTTGTGGAACATGTATGGCCCGACTGAAACGACGATTTGGTCCACGATCGAGAAAATAGAACGGACCGACCGGGAGATTACCATTGGGAGGCCGATCACCAATACGGATGTGTATATCTTAAATCAATTCCTTCAGCCCACTCCAATCGGCGTGGCCGGTGAACTCTATATAGGGGGCCATGGGCTAGCCCGAGGCTATCGAGGGCGGCCAGAGTTGACGACAGACCGGTTTATCCCTCATCCATTTTCTCCAGATCCTCTTGCGAAACTATACCGCACAGGAGATCTAGCTCGTTATCGGACTGATGGGCGCATCGTGCATCTGGGTCGAATGGACAATCAGGTCAAGATCAGAGGCTTCAGGATCGAATTGGGCGATATTGAGGCGGCACTGAGCCATCATCAAGCCATCCACCATGCGGTGGTTGTCGTACGAGAGGATCAGCACAGTGTCAAGCAGTTAGTGGCATACATGGTCTGCCACGACGGCCCTGTTCCAAGCCAGCTGGAGCTTCGCTCGTTCCTGCGGACAGAAATTCCAGATTATATGGTACCCTCGCTCTTCGTCTTTCTGGAGACTATGCCCCTGACGGCAAACAACAAGATCGACCGGAAAGCATTGCCGTCGCCATCCTTCAATCCTTCAAGCAGCGCCGTCCATGTCGCACCGAGCGATCGAATGAACATACAAATGGCGGCCTTGTGGCAGCAAGTGTTAGGGATCGACAAGGTCGGGGTTCACGACAACTTTTTCGATCTCGGCGGCCACTCCCTCAAAGCAGCTCACCTGTTCTATCTCATAGAACAGGTCTATGGGCGACATCTTCCTCTCGCCACACTGTTTCAGGCACCAACCATTGCCACACTCACGTCAGTTCTTAGACAAAAGCAATGGACACCCCCATGGCAGTCGCTGGTGGCCATGCAACCAAGCGGTTCGGGCATCCCTATTGTTCTTATTCCTGGAGTGGGTGGCGATGTTTTGTGGTTCGCCCAGTTGGCGAGGCTACTCGGCCGTGCGCATCCGGTGTACGGCTTGCAAGCCAGAGGATTCGATTGGAAAGAGGAACCGTTCCGCTCAGTCCCGGAGATGGCGAACCACTACATGACAGAAATCCGCAGATGCCTGCCGCAAGGTCCATATGCTCTTGTTGGCGCATGTACCGGCGGGCTGGTCGCTTATGAGATGGCACAGCAACTGGTCGAACAGGACACAGCGGTCATGTTGATCATCTTGAACAGCTGGCATCCGATTTCATATCGCTCGCATCATAGCGATCTCCCCTTCGGGCTGGCCTCTCCATTGGGATTCCTTTCAATGACCGCGAGGACCCTCGGCGAATTCCGGCGTAGGCCGATGAAAGATTGGATGCCGATCCTGCGACGCAAGTACGAGAAGGTTCGGGCGGTTCTTCGAAAACCGACCGGGGATGAGCTGAGACAACATCAACTCAAGCACATCCAACAAGCGATGTTCCGTGCAGCCGCTTCCTATGCCATGCGGACCTATCCAGGTCGCATTCTTAACATCGTGGCTTCGCAGCGGATTGCCGAGCAGGATACCAGATATACATGGAGCGAGATGGCAAGAGGCGGGAGCCTGAACATAGAGGTGGCGGTTCGCCGTACAGCCGACCTCCTTGTTTCATCGTATGTTGAAGAGGTAGCCAAGCATATCGAACGCTTTATTATCGAGAGCTCTCAAGATTCACCTGTCCACCCTACGACGAATAGAGCTGCGTGAGCATCGCCACTTTCTTTCGTCGATCAATCAAGATTCTGTCGGCAGTAAGGATGCCACCATGCTGACCTCATTCCTGTCAATTGAGCATCTAATTGGTGCAGAGGTTCCAGACTGCATCCCCATTGAACCAAGCGCCGTTCACCTGTGGGGAATTGAGCTGGATGGACCACCACAGTGCCTGGAGCGCTGCGCAGGGTGGCTGGATGAAGTAGAACAACAGCGAGCGGCTCGCTTTGTTCGGAAGGACCTACAGCGACAGTACAAGCTGGCTCACGGAGGCCTCCGAGCCGTGCTCAGCACGTACCTTGGAGTCGCACCGAATCATGTCGCGATAGATCGGACTGCAACGGGCAAGCCCTTCCTCACGAGGGATCGACAAGATCAGCCAACGATCACGTTCAATTTGTCCCATGCTCATGGCCGAGCACTCATTGCGGTTTCCAACGGACAAGAAGTTGGAGTCGATCTTGAATCCGTTCGTTCGGAGGTCAACGCCTCAGCCTTATCCGAGCGCTATTTTTCCCGCTCAGAACATGCGGCGATCATGCAGGCCCCTGAGGAACAACGTACGACCAAATTTTTTCGCTATTGGGTTGCGAAGGAAGCACTGCTCAAGGCACAGGGTATCGGTCTCCGTGGGCTGTCCGACTGCGAGATTTTCCTTGAGGCGGACGGAGTCAGCGCCGACATTCGTCCCCGCTTGGGTGCTCACTTCACCAATCCGCTCCGAGTTCGTCTTCTCCGTTGTGAAAAGGGATGGGAAGCGGCCGTGGCTGCACGAGATTTAGACCGAGTGCAGCAGTACGGCTCACCCCCGGAGTAAGAAGTCTTTGTTCTGGTACTAGCGGATGACCGGCTCTAAGGTCACCATGGCTTTCATCGAGTTAGAAATCAGACAATTCGACTCAGCCTTTTCAATCAGCTCCTTGGCTTTGGCCGCATCACCCCCTGGCTTCAATGTAATCGAAGGCCTGATTGTGATGGCAGTGAATTGGAATTTTCCCTCCACCAACTCCAGCCGACCTTCCGCCGTACTTTCGTAGGCAGAGAATGCGAGGCCGGCCCGCTCTGCTACAGCAAGAAACGTTGTCATCAGACAAATATTGGCGGACGCCACGAAGAGATCTTCGGGAGACCAAATGCCCTCATGCCCCTTGAATTCCGGAGGCGTGGCCACTTGGACCTCCGGTTTTCCTGCACAGGACATGATTCCCTTGCGCTGTTCCGTCCACTTGACCATTGTGTGATACATGTAGATTTTGCTCTTCTGGTCCATTTGTTCTCCTTCGGCTCTCTATTTTCTCACGTTCCTTACAAAGCGGTTGATGACTAGCTCCTCAACTGTGTCACAGTCCAAATAAGAAACGCACCGTAAACGCAGCCGAAGAACCAGGGGAAACTGACGGCACGATGTCCCCACCACTGCCGGTGCTGGCGGAACGCCCAGTTCGGTGTAAACACCTGCGGCTCGTTGTTCCGATCTTCAATCGGCTGCTGCGTTTCATGCAGGTGATAGAGACCCGTGATGAGTTTGGGCTGGTTCCAGTCCTGGGTCTGTTCGATACCCCTGAGCTGCCACTCCCACAAGGCATTCTGCCCTGAGAACCGGCCGAGGACAATCGCCATTTGAAAACAAAGGAGCAGCCCAAAAATACAGAGTAGAATGATCAGCGCCATAAATGGGAGCGCCAACGACTCCCGAGAGATAATCAGACCGATGACGGCTACGAAGATGGAGTTCGCAGTGAGGTAATCGGACAGCATCGTGTGATAGTTCCGAACTCCCGAGGTCCAGAGCGTGATGAGATGATCATAGGCCGTATCACGGCCTGATTCTTGTTGCATCATCATAGAGAGTCATTGGGTGCCACCATTTCATTCACCTGTTCTGTCCTATCATTCCGCCTCCACGAAACCCTTCACCCAATCTCCGACCGCATGCGTGATTGCCACCACGCACAGTGCGATGATGAGATGCTCTCCGATCACCTTCCAGGGAGCGGTCGCCTGTGCGCGAGCAATGAAGAAACTCAGGACTGTGAGCAAGAACAACCCCCAGGCCACGCTGATGACAATCGCCTGATCGAGTGGACCGAAGAGGACAGGAATGACAAAGGTCGCTGACACAAGAAACTTTGCAGCGAATGTGGCGAGCGTCGCTTCCCAGATGTGACTCGCAGGGCCGCTGTTCTTTGATTCTTCGGACACATGGATGCCGAGCGCATCCGACATGGCGTCGGCAATCGCGATCGTGAGAATACCGCCGAGTACGATGGCGCGCGAATGTGTGCCGGAATGCAAACCTACCATCAAGCCAAGTGTGGTAATGACCCCCGACGTTAATCCGAAACTGATCCCTGTCCTCCAGGATGTTTTCATGCGGCTTCATCGACCCCTGTCAGCGCGGGAAGGTCAGCACATAGGCGAGCACATCGCGGATGGCCTCGTCTGATAATCGGGATGTCCAGGCATCCATGGCCGTATTCGGTTTGCCTTCATGGATGCTCTTTAAGAGGCGAGAATCCGGTTTGAGCAGCACGTCGCTTGAGGTCAGATCCGCCACAGGTGGGACAAACTGCGTCGCTCCGTCTCCCCGACCTTTTGGACCATGACAAGCCAGGCAATACTTCTCGTAGAGTCTCTTGCCTCGCTCCAGATTTCGTTCATCCGCGGCAAAACCGGGTGTGGAAATCGCGAGCCAGCAGATCATGGCAATTCCGCACGCAACAGGGAAGGCAGTGTTCATCGTTGCTTGCCCTCTCGATTATAGCCAGGAACCAATCTATGAACGGCCACACTCCGGTGAACGCCGAACGCATTGCTGAACCCATGACGCGATCTGGTCGAGCAAACCAGCGACCGCTCGATTGGCGGCCAGCACACCCCCATAGGCATTCTCGCTCGGAGCATTCTCCACCGTCTCGAAAGCCCTGGTGCCGACAATCGTCGACTCTCTTAAGTCCACAAGCTGCAGCCGAGCTAAGATCCTGACTCGACTGGGCTGTTGGATAAACTCGTGCTGTAGGAGAAATCCATACGTATCCAGGCGATAGTCCCCGGGGATCGAGCTCGGGAGTGGGATCACGGCATACCACGTCCCGCTGTGATTAAGTGCATGGACCATCAACGGAGCAAACATGCGCACCGGTGTATCGGCCCATTCATTCACGGCAAAATATTCGATTTGGAATGGACGTTTGACGTACACCATACGTTGCGTTTCAAATCCCGGCTCCGCTTGAGGGGGACTCACGAGCAACACCGGACCATCGAGCGGTTCACGCCGGACTTCGCTCCGCTGTTCATCAAGGCCCAACTGATACGTATGGATTTCCGGTGAGTCCGATCTGGGCGACAGACAGCCCGGTAGCGCAGAAACCCACAGGGCGCACATGACATGAATGAACCAATACTTCTTCATAGCATGATCGTTCAGGATCTTATTCCCCAGGACCACGTGGTTGTGCCTTCCGTCCAAACACCAACGAGCTTGGTTCTCGCTCCAACTCCCGTGCCACACGAGTCAACGTACCCGTGAGCTGTCTGAGCTCCGTGACTAATAAGCCGGCTTCGGGCAGCGTGCGTTTCGTGAATTGTTGCAGCTCCGGTTTGGATTCATTGACGACCGTCCCAACGGTCTTACTGGTCTTCGCAAGTTCCTCCGTTGCCCTATCCAAGGCCACCACGCTTTTGTTGATGCCTGCAAGGAGGGTTGGAACCTGGGCATTCAACGAGGCCGTCAGCTTCACCAGGTTGTCGGCACCCTTGGCTGCACCGTTCAAACTTTGATCAATCTGGGTTCTATGGGCGGCAATGGTTTGGGCAACATCCGAGAGATCCTTGATCGTGCGTTTGAGCAGCGTTTGATTCTCCTCATCGAGCATCTTCGTCACGCCTACAGCTGCGGAATCCAGATGAACAATCAACTGGGCCAAACCTTCCTCGGAAAGTAAACGGGAGACGGCCTCATCCAAGCGGAAAAACAGCGACGGGCCGGTCTTAATGACCGGATACATCTGCCCTTCCACCGCAACTAATGCTGGTGCCTCTCGGCTGCCTCCCGTCAAATTGACCGTCGCAAGACCGGTGAGCCCTTGGGTTTCGAGCACGGCAAGTGTATCCGTCTTGATCGGCGTTCCGCGGGCGATATCAAGTATCAGGAGGACTTCTTCCGGATTATCTGGCCTCAAGGCAATGTCCCTCACTCGGCCAACGTCGACACCTCGATATTTGACCGTCGAGTCCACACTCAATCCTGCGACCGACTCCTTCATATAGGCCTCATATCGATCGTATGAGCCCCGATAGTCGGTCTTCCCGAGCCACAAGATCCCGACCAAAACAGCCGCTCCGAGAAACGCCACAAACGAGCCGACCAGGATATAGTTGACCTTTGGTTCCATCGTCACTCCATGGTTGGCATTAACCGATTCGTGCCGGCTTTCGACAATCAACAGACCTCAATCGCATGGTGCGGTCACCCCTTCACGCTTCACGCCTGACCCGGTCCCCATTCCACGCCGCCTGTTCCGTAGCTGCCCGTCCACGCGGGCCCTGGAAATATTCACGGATGACAGGATCGTCCGATCGAGACAACTCCTGCATCGTGCCGATCCCAAGCACCCTTCCACTGCCCAGCACGGCCACACGATTGGCGATGCCCCACAAAGAATCCAGGTCGTGGGTCACCATCACCACCGTCAAACCCAGAAGATTCTTCAATGAAAGCACGAGCTCGTCGAACCCCGCGGCGATGATCGGGTCGAGTCCGGCCGTCGGCTCGTCGAGGAACAAGAGCTCCGGATCCATGACGATCGCTCGGGCCAGCGCCGCTCGCCTCCGCATGCCTCCGCTGAGTTCGTTCGGATATTTCGCCGCACTGTCCGGCGGTAATCCGACCATTGCAATCTTGGTGGTCACAATATCTCGAATCAGGTCGGCACTCAAGGTCGTATGCTCCCGCAGCGGCACCGCCACATTCTCCGCCAGGGTGAATGAGCTGAATAAGGCACCGTGCTGGAACATCACCCCGAATCGGCGATGGACCGGATGGCCGTCACCCGCTTCCAATCGCCGGCTGTCTATTCCAAACAACCGGATCGTCCCGTCCGATGGTGTAATCAGACCGACAATCTCCCGCAACAACGTGGTTTTGCCACAGCCGTTCCCGCCGGCGATCGCGAAGATTTCGCCTCGGTTGATGGACAGACTAACGTCCTTATGAACCATTGCCTGTCCAAACTTCGTGGCGACACGACTCACTTCAATCACCGGCGTCTCAAGATTCGTGGCCGACGGCATCAGGAACTACCTCTCATACAGGCTGCACAACACACTACAGGTCCCACCAATTAAGCAAGATGCTGCAGAGCGCATCGAACACGATGACGAGAAAAATTCCTTGCACGACACTGATGGTAGTGTGTCGTCCGACGTCGTCAACACCACCTCGAATCTGAAATCCTTGATAACAGCCCACCAGTGCGATGATCGCCGCAAAGAATGGCGCTTTTGCCAACCCGATGAGAAAATGTCGCAATGGAACCGCTTCCTCGAATCGAGCGACAAACTCAACGAAGCTTACATTGAGCTCACCCATGGCAATCAATATGCCCCCGAATACACCCACAACATCCGCATATACCGTCAACAAGGGTAGAGCAATGATGAGACCAAGCGCTCGTGGTAGCACAAGCAAATTCATGGGCGAGATGCCCAACGTCCGCACCGCGTCTAATTCTTCCGTGACCTTCATCGTGCCGATTTCGGCCGCATAGGCGGATCCTGAACGGCCTGCGATAAGGATCGCCACGATCAATGGTGCAATCTCGCGCAACAGCGAGATGCCGACCAAATCCACAATAAAAATGTTCGTGCCGAACTTGCGCAACTGTTCCGCACCCTGATAGGCAATCACGACACCGACGAGAAACGTCAGTAGACCTGTAATCGGCAAGGCCCTCACGCCGTCCATTTCCACGATTCGCAAAAGCGCCCGCCATCGGATGGAATGCGGCTGCGTTATGGCCCGACCGGCTGCGATGGTGCTTTCACCCAGAAAGGCAAGCCCATGGGTCACCGAGGTTTGCCGAGATTGTAGCGCGAGCGAGAGACGTTCGACCCAACCTGTTCCTTGGACAGCAGACCCGCGTTCAGCCCGAGGCCGGTCGATGTCCACCTTCCGAAGCAGTTCCGCAAATTCCGGTTTCAGCCCTTGGAGGGACGGCTGTTGGCCCTTGCGCCGCAAGCCTTCGATGCAACGCTGCAGCATGAGCGCACCGCCAGTGTCCATGGCGGTCACTTGGCCGGCGTCGTAGCATACGGTTGGGATGTCCGGCCATCGAAGCGTTCGACCTCTCCGCTCCAGCTGGGCCAAGTTCGGAAGGGTCCAATCCCCACGGCAGTAGACCACATTATCCTCGACCGAGATGGTTGCCTGTTGTTCCATCAGCCTCACTTTGTCGCTGACTTGGCGACTCACAAGCCTGCGCGCGACTTCCATCCGCTCCTCTGGTCAAGACGGCAGGCGGGTCTCCAACCTTTGATCTATGCGCTTTCTAAGATCGCTTTCAGTTCAGACCCGGTAATCACCTCGCGTTCTATCAGGAGCTTCGCACCCTGATGAAGTGCAGCCTTTCGTTCTTCCAACATCTGTTTGACTCTTCCGTACTGCTCGTCAACGATTCGCCGCACTTCGCAATCGATCTCGCGAGCAGTCTCTTCCGAGTAGTCCCCTTTTTCGGATGCGACGGGAAGTTGGAGAAATTGTGGCTGTCGCTCGCGCTCCAACGTGATAGTACCGAGTTTATCGCTCATCCCGTAGGCCTTGACCATGCTCTTTGCGATATCCGTGGCTTTCACGAGATCGTTCTGTGCTCCGGTGGATGCCTCGCCAAAAATGGTTTCTTCAGCAATGCGCCCTCCTAATAATACGGCCACTTTATTCTCCAGCTCGGATTTCGTCATCAGAAACCGGTCTTCCGTCGGAAGCTGCAACGTATAGCCGAGCGCCGCCACGCCGCGAGGAATAATCGAGATTTTTTGCACCTGATCCATCCCAGGCAAAGACATGGCAATGAGGGCATGACCCGTCTCATGGTAGGCCACCCGCTCCTTCTCCATCTTATTCAGGACGCGATTCTTCTTCTCCAAGCCAGCAATGACTCGCTCGACCGCCTCGTGTAATTCGGAAATACCGACCTGATCCTTGCCACGGCGCACAGCTAACAACGCCGCCTCATTGATGATGTTAGCCAAATCAGCTCCGGAAAACCCGGGGGTCATCGCGGCGATGTTTTCAAGATCAGCGTCTGGACCAAGCGCCACCTGCTTAGCATGCACGCGAAGAATGGCGAGGCGACCGATCTTGTCTGGACGGTCCACAACCACATGGCGATCGAACCGGCCAGCTCGCAGCAACGCAGGATCAAGAATCTCGGGTCGGTTGGTCGCTGCCATGAGAATGACCCCGATGCGAGGATCGAAGCCATCCATTTCGACCAGCAGCTGGTTGAGCGTTTGCTCCCGTTCCTCATGCCCCATGGGCCCCGCGCCACGCGCTTTCCCAAGTGCGTCCAACTCATCGATGAAAATAATGCAGGGAGCTTTGAGTTTTGCCTGATCGAATAGATCGCGGACCCGGGCCGCTCCGACCCCGACGAACATTTCCACAAATTCAGATCCGCTGATGCTGAAGAAGGTCACGCCAGCCTCACCGGCCACAGCACGGGCCAGCAATGTCTTACCGGTCCCCGGAGGTCCGACGAGCAAGATCCCCTTGGGAATCTTACCGCCGAGCTTGGTGAACTTCTCCGGCGTCTTAAGGAACTCGATCACTTCGCGCAGTTCTTCTTTGGCTTCGTCCACACCGGCGACATCGGCAAACGTCACCTTGATGTCCTTCTCCACGTAGATCTTCGCTTTGGATTGCCCGACTTGCATGAATCCACCTTGGGCTTGGCCAAACCGACGAAAGATAAAGAACCAGATACCGACGAACAGGGCGACCGGAATGATCCATGACAGGAGATCGCGCAAAAAGGTGGATTCAATGACACCGGTGAAGGTGACGCCGTGTTGGTTGAGCTCGCGGACGAGATCCGGATCATCAACCCGCACGGTCCTGAAGGCTTTCTGCTCTTTCGAGTCCCCATCGGGTTTCAATTTCCCGGTCAACACCTGGCTGGTCACCGAAACTTCAGCGACCTTCCCCTCCGCAACTTGCCGCTTGAATTCACTGTATGGAAGTTCTTCGACTTGGTTCAGAGCCAGAATGAAGTCGTGTACGATCACGACCGCCATGATAGCGAGCAGCACGTACCAAATCGAAAAGGAGACCTTCTTGTTCATCGCCCTTACTCCTCGTCGCTACAGAACGAAACCCTCGTCCGCCCAACATTCAACAGTCTAGAACATAAAATACGCACCGGCTCCGAATGATTCGGTCTTCTGCGAATAGAAGAACTGCCCATAGGGATTATAGCCGTGATAGTAGTTGAAAAGAATCCGAAGACGTCTAAAGGAATCGGCACGGGACACATCGACTCCCATGAGCAAGTTGGTATTGATGTGCCAGCCCTGCTCCTCGACCGACTTAAAGTCCGCTGTCAGGAGGGGCGTAATGAGGATCGGAGTCGAAACCAGGCCAAACACGTAAGATCGCCCCAGTGGCGTTGGAGTCCGCGCTTCAAATCCCCATTGCCCCGTCCAGCGGTCGATCGTGGAAGGTTGCCGGCTGACCATCACCGCCCCGCCCCCATACAGGCGTAACCATGTCTGGAAATCATACGACACTATCATGTCGACCTCGTTATACTGAAGGCCGATCGACTGAAAGTCGGGGTTAGCCCTAAGGAGCTCATCCCCGAGGTGACTACTCTGGTGATAAAACCGTAGGCGCGCAGACCAGTTTCCTTGACGCCAGGTTACCGGCACGCCAACGTTGAAATCGACATTGATAAGTGCGGCATTCGACGTATCGAGGTCAAATTGTGCGAAAATCCCCGTCAGCAGACTGATCTGCCATCCATTACATCCCGCACGCCTCGTATAAAATCCAAAATTCTCTCCAATCGCAACAGATCCGATGTTCGCATTGGTCCGTTCATTGCGTGATTGCGTAGATTGCCAGAGGGCGAACCATTGCGGCTGTTTGGGATCGGCCAAGAGGGGACGAAAGAGATCACCCGAGGGAAACCATTCACTGGCTCTTCCCCCCCTTTCAGATTGCTGATACCGGCAATCCAGCACTTCCGTTGGTGTCGCGTGCTCTGTCTTCTTCTCGCCCGATTCGTCTGCGTAAACTTGACCCGTAAACAAGGTGACCACGACTAATATCCCGACCATCCATCGTTCATTCGGCACACTCCGACCCATCTATCTCCTCCCATCCGATGTTCTTGACTAATGTCTGCTGGGGCCCGTCGCCAGCCCTTTCGATAGCATATTTTGAGAGGAAATTCATGTAGTTCTAGGGTCGATTGAGGAATCGCGTTAAGCGAGGGAACGAAGGGTCTTTCAGCTGGTCCATTTCCACCGGTTGATCTCCGGCATGTCTTCCCCATGCTCGGCGATGTACTGCTTGTGTTCGATGCGTTTGTCGCGAAGCGCCTGCTTGGCGTAGCCGGCCTGTGACCACTCCGACGCTGAACAATTTGTCATCGGACTCTCTTCTTCCTACCTTTCATCAGCACGATCACACCAACGATACCAATAACGATGGCTAGGCCCCCGAGGAGCAAGAATGGATCCATGTCCGTCCTCCTTTCTAACGCCTCCCGCAGCACTTCAATCATTGTGAGCACTCTTCCTGGTCGATGCGGCTGCCCGCATGCGGCGCTTCCACTGCAGCCGTAACCAGGTTTCCTCTTCCACAATGACGTACACGGTCACGGCCGCTGTCAGGACCTGCTCCCAAGCGGAGCCGTCGATCGGCGCCGTGTGGAACAACCGGTTCATGGTTCGTGAAGAACCGCCGTTCGGCCGCCTAGGCGGACAGAAGCAGGAATAGAATATACCAGGACCGGCGCTCTCTCGGTGCCATGACCGTGGCATTTCTGTTACGGAACTGGGCTCATTCCTAGTTTTTTCAGTGTGAATTACTCCGTACAATTTCCTCGCGACAGCACGCAGGGCACCGGACATGAGATTTCACAATGGGAAGGAGCTGTCCATGTTCTTGACATGACCCACTTACTGAGGGGAACGCTAAATAGTGCGCATCTTGATTCTTGGAACGCTTATAAACAAGGGGTTTTGAGACTTTGCCAACTGAACATTACGCACTATTTGGTGGTCGGCTCAGTAACCGCAATTCCACGCCTCGCCAAGCGCGACACGATGTTGTGCACACAGCCGCATGATCGACGACGTGCTCACCCCGCAGGGCCTGAAGACCGGGAAGGTCCGCTGCATCGAGTGCGGCGCCGCCTTCGACAATCCCGCTCTCAACAGTGAAACCCATGGCGGGAGATGAGCGAGATGCACGAGTCGTGTTCGAAGAGTGGCATGGCGAGAGTGAGCATGAGCTGCATCGTCACATCGGTGGAGTTCCTACGCCGATCTACATGGAGAGCGTGGGCCAGGCTTCAGGCCGTCCCGGAAGCACCGAGATTCATCAAGCCGCGGAACAATAGCTTTCCCGCCACTATTTCTTCTTCCTCGAAAGTGCCACCGCCGTCTGTCTCCCACTCCATTTCCACTGGCTGATCTCCGGCATGTCTTCTCCGTATTCGGCGATGTACTGTTTATGCTGGATGCGTTTGTCACGCAAAGCCTGTTTGGCGTAGTCGGCCTGGGAGCCGCGCAGTGGGATTCGATCGATGACGTCAGCAACGAGATGGAAACGATCGATATCGTTCATCACCGCCATATCGAACGGGGTCGAAGTCGTGCCTTCTTCCTTGTACCCACGCACATGCAAGTTCTTGTGATTGGTCCGTCGATAGGTGAGGCGGTGGATCAGCCAGGGATAGCCGTGAAAGACGAAAATGATCGGCTTATCGGTGGTGAACAGAGCGTCGAAATCCCGGTCCGACAACCCGTTCGGATGCTCTGTGCGCGGCTGCAGCTTCATCAGATCGACCACGTTGATGACGCGAACCCTGACATTCGGCAGATAGGTCCGCATCAAGGACACGGCCGCCAGCGTTTCCATGGTGGGGACATCGCCGCAACAGGCCATCACGACATCCGGTTCGCTCTCCTTGTCATTACTGGCCCATTCCCAGATGCCGATGCCGGCCGTGCAATGGATGATCGCTTCCTCCATCGTGAGCCACTGCAGGGCTCGCTGCTTACCCGCCACGATGACGTTCACCTTGTTACGACTGCGGAGACAATGGTCGGTGACGGACAGGAGCGTATTGGCGTCGGGCGGCAGATAGACACGGATCACCTCGGCTTTCTTGTTGACCACGTGATCGATAAAACCCGGATCTTGATGACTGAAGCCATTGTGATCCTGCCGCCAGACGTGGGACGACAACAAATAGTTCAGCGAGGCGATCGGTCGCCGCCACGGGATGTGGTTGCAGACCTTGAGCCATTTGGCATGTTGATTGAACATCGAATCAATGATGTGAATGAAGGCCTCATAGCAGGAAAAGAAGCCATGCCGGCCTGTCAGAAGGTAGCCCTCCAGCCACCCCTGGCACTGGTGTTCGCTGAGCATCTCCATCACCCTTCCGTCCGGTGCCAGATGATCGTCATACGGAAGGCGGTCCGCCATCCAAGCCCGGTTGGTGACTTCCAAGACATCTTGCCAACGATTGGAGTTGTTTTCGTCCGGACTAAAGAGACGGAAATTCCGACTTACCAGGTTCAGCTTCATCGTATCCCGCAAGAAGGCCCCCATCACACGAGTGGACTCCACTTCGAGGACGCCGGGGCCCGGAATCTTGACGGCATACTCCCGGAAATCAGGCAACCGTAGATCTCTAAGCAACAGGCCGCCGTTGGCATGGGGATTCGCGCTCATACGACGGTTTCCTTTTGGCGCCAGCTCTGCCAATTCAGGGCGAAGAGCGCCCGTCTTGTCGAACAGCTCGTGGGGTTTGTAGCTCTTCATCCACCGTTCAAGGATCTTGATATGGGCCGGCTTGTCCATGTCGCCCATCGGCACTTGATGGGACCGCCAGTAGTCTTCGGTCCGTTTCCCGTCGATCTCCGGCGGACAGGTCCAGCCTTTCGGGGTCCGGAGGACGATCATGGGCCAGAGTGGCCGCTTCGTAGAACCATTTCGGCCTGCATCGTCCTTGATCCGTTCAATGTCCCCCACGATGGCATCGAGCGTGGCAGCCATCCGTTCATGCATCTCCCACGGATCGTTACCCTCGACATAATGGGGGCTGTACCCATAGCCACGCATCAGGTGATCCAGCTCATCATGACTGATTCGAGCCAGCACGGTCGGATTCGCAATCTTGTAGCCGTTCAGATGGAGAATCGGCAGGACAACGCCGTCGGTGGCCGGATTGAGAAACTTGTTGGAGTGCCAGCTCGTTGCGAGCGGGCCGGTTTCCGCTTCGCCGTCACCGATCACACAGGCCGCAATCAGGTCGGGATTGTCGAAGACGGCTCCGTACGCATGTGAGAGCGCATACCCCAATTCGCCTCCTTCGTGAATGGAACCGGGTGTCTCCGGCGCCACGTGGCTGGGAATACCGCCGGGGAAAGAAAATTGTTTGAACAGTCGTTTTATTCCATGCTCATCCTGCGCGATATTCGTATAGACTTCCGTGTAGGTACCCTCGAGATAGGCATTCGCGACGAGCCCAGGACCGCCGTGGCCTGGCCCGGTGAGATAGATCATGTTGAGGTCGTGTTCGTTGATGATGCGGTTCAGGTGCACATAGATGAGGTTCAATCCCGGCGTCGTCCCCCAATGGCCGAGCAGCCGCGGCTTGATGTGAGCCCGCGTGAGCGGCTTCTTCAATAAGGGATTGTCAAAGAGGTAGATCTGACCGACGGACAGATAGTTGGCCGCACGCCAATAGGCATCCATATGCTTCAGCATTTCAGGACTCAATGTTTTCGGCTGTGTACGGTGCATAATCCCCCCTTCTTTCTATGTCATCACGACTCGGCTTTGAGGATCTCTACCACGGAGCGACCGATCTCACTTTCTTCATCGGTATGAATGACCCGTACGGTCACGCCGCTGCCTTCCTTCGAAATCACGGCCTCACCGGCTTCGTTTCGCATAGGATCGATGATCACGCCGAGGAATTCCAACCCCTCGCAGATGCGCGCACGCACGATTGGTGAGTGCTCTCCGATGCCCGCAGTGAAGACGAGCGTATCCAACCCACCCAGAGCCGCAGCCAATGAACCAATGGATTTTTTCGCGTGATAGCAAAACAGCGCGACCGCCTCGGCTGCCCTCGGATCGTTCTGTTCCTCCTTGAGGAGATCGCGCATATCGGAACTGGTCTCCGAGACGCCGAGCAAGCCCGACTCCTTGTTGACCATCTGATGGAACTGATCCACGCTCATGCCTTCCGTTTGAGCTAGATACGACACAAGCCCCGGATCCAGATCCCCCGATCGACGACTCATGGGAAGGCCGGAGGCAGGCGTGAAGCCCATGGTCGTGTCGGCAGGTCTTCCATTGTAGACCGCAGCCATGCTTGCGCCATTGCCAAGGTGAGCCAGGATGACACGACCATTGATCTCATGCGGAGTACCGACCCGACCTAATTCTCTCATGAGAAAGGCATAGGATAGGCCATGAAATCCGTATCGTTGAAGGCCCAACTTTTCATATCGTCGTGGAATCGGCAGGAGACGAGCCACCTGCGGCATATCGCGGTGAAACCCGGTGTCGAAGCAGGCAACTTGCGGGAGATGCGGATATCGTTGTGCAAACCCCTTGATCAATTCGATCTCACCTGGGAGATGTTCCGGATCGTAGGCACTCAACCGCTGCAACTCGCTCATCACAACCGCTGTCAGCGGTTGAGGCGCACGATAGCGCGGGCCGCCATGCACGACCCGATGCCCGATGGCGACCAGTGGGTGGTGCGTCAATCGGTCTGTGAGACAGCTGAGTAGAGGCTCGATGCAGGCGGCATGGTCTGGTACAGCTATCGCCCGAGAACCACCCGTGCCGCCTCCCTCAGATGTCCATCTCAGTGTCCCCTCCGATAATCCGATGCGGTCGATCGAACCGGACAACTCACGAACCGGTGCGGTCTCCCTACGAAACAAGGCAAACTTGAGTGTCGATGATCCTCCATTGATCACCAGGATCAAGCCGTCGCGGGAAGCTGAAATGGAATCTGTCATGAGGGTTTCATCATCAAACTTCCGATCCGCACATGCCGCTATTCACGTCGGAGATACTCCCCGACCAATCGGTATGCATTATGGAGATATTGGGCCATCATCCTCTGGGTATTAAAGAACCCACCGTTCAACGCTATCGCATGCCGCATGATCTCGATGAAACGTTCACGCTCCTTGTAGTAGCAGGGCAAGACTTTCCGCTCCAGCTTGTCATATAGGGCCGCGGCATGACAGGCATCCATGTCTCCGCTCGGCTCGAGGCAGCCTTCGATCCGATCACCGATGGACCAGCCGGTCACGTCCTCCACATGTCCTTCGGCCCACCACCCATCAAGTACACTCAGACTCGGCACGCCATTGACCGCCGCCTTCATGCCGCTGGTTCCCGAGGCCTCCATCGGAGGGAGCGGCGTGTTGAGCCAAATGTCCACACCGGCGCAGAGCATCTTTGCGAGCACCATGTCGTAGTTCGCGAGATATGCGACTCGAACCTTGCCCCGCAAGGCGTCGCGGAGTTCATGGATCCGATGAATGATGTTTTTCCCGTCCTGGTCACGTGGATGTGCCTTACCGCCGAAGACGATTTGGACCGGTCCGACCTGGCTGACTATCTTGGCCAGCCGCTCGGTGTCATGAAAGATCAAGGTCCCCCGCTTGTAGGCTGCGGCGCGCCTGGCAAACCCGATCGTCAGCACATCGCGGTCGAACCCCGCATTCGTTTCGCGGTTCACATAATCGATCAATGTCCGTTTGGCGGTGGAGTGCGCGTCCCAGATTTCCTGATCCGAAATCTTAATCGCATACCGAAGCGAGAGGTGATCGCGCCGCCAGTCCGGCAGATGCCGATCATAGAGCGATTGAAACGGGGGAGCAGCCCAGGCCACCGCGTGGACACCGTTGGTAATCGAATGAATCGGGTAACCGGGAAAGAGGCTGTGCGAGACATCGCCGTGTTTCATGGCCACCCCGTTGACGAACCGTGAACCGCGCAGCGCCAAGTGCGTCATGTTCAAACAGTGGTCAGGATCATAGGCTTTGAGCCACGCACAGCGTCGGTTGCCCAGCACTCGATGGGCAAGGTCTTGGGGAAATTGATCATGCCCCGCCGGCACCGGCGTATGGGTCGTAAATACACATTGTTCGCGAACGGCATCGATGAGATCGGCAGGGACTCCCTCTTCATAGGACCTCGACGCCAGTTTTTCTTCCAGCAAGGCAAGGACGAGCAAGGCCGCGTGCCCCTCATTCATATGGAGCCGGCGAAGGTACCCATAGCCGAGCGCCCGCAGCATGCGATACCCACCGAGTCCCAGCACGACCTCCTGGCAGAGTCGATAATAATCGTCTCCCCCATAGAGACTATCGGTGAGCGTCCTGTCCCACGGCTGATTCTCGGGGAGATCCGTGTCCAGCAGGTAGACGGGCACTTCGTCGCCCAACTCGCCCTTCACGCGGTATACCCAGGCTCCGACATGCACCGTACGGTCTTCGATTTCGACCGTGATGCGCTGACTCACAGGATTGCAGAAATCATTGATCGGCCAGGCTACCGGCTCTTCATGCTGCCAGCCCTGTTCGTCCAACCGTTGATAGAAATGCCCTCGCCGGTGCAGGAGCGTGACCGCTACCATGGGAATTTTGAGATCGGCCGCTGATCGAATGGTATCTCCGGCCAGCACACCCAACCCACCCGCATACGTCGGCATGGCAGGATCAAGACCGATTTCCATAGAGAAATAGGCGACCAACGGGCTTTTTGTTCCAACCATCTCCCCGATTACTCCATCAGGCATCGTAAGACCTCCCTCTAATTTTATTCTAAGGAGGTCCCTCCCCTAAGACAATATAAGTGCGAAAGGTTAACATCCTTGTAACACCGACACCGGACTACACCAGCTGCTGCTCCCGCAACCTCATCACCAACTCCTTCTTCGTTATCAGAATGGCTCCGAGGCCTGTCACGATCGTCACCACCGTGATCAACCCTCCGACAAGCGGCACGAGAGAGAGAATGAAATAGGCGATGAGCCCTGTGACGAAGGCCCTTGTAGCGGAAGATGAGACCGAGACCAATCTCAGAAGTCGTTGCCCAAGCCACAGCAGGACGAACACCCGCCCTAGGTACAGAGTGACGAAATACATCGCACCCAGCATGAGCCCTATTGGAACACCCAACACCGACGCCATACACAAGAAGGCGACGAGCGGGGTTCCGACCAGCACAGCCCCCCCAACCCCCAGCGTGATCCACGGCCGTTCCTGAATCGTGGTCACAGCTTTCGCCGTAAAGACTGGGTAGATGTGCAGCAGTAAAGGGCCGAGCAATAAGGTCGAAGCAACGCTGACCAATCCGGCAAGAATCTTCATGCCTACAACACCCCGTCGCACCTCCTTTTCCTTTCCCTTGAAAACCTCTGGAACGGGATGTCCTGTGACCGTGCCGAGCACGGTGGCTCCTTCGTCGATCGAGGGCTCGTCCTCGCCCCAATACCTGACGTTCTTTCCGACCGATGCTCTGGACGTAAGACGAATAGCCGCCGCCGCGACAGCGAGATCACCGCCGATCGTCTTTGACAGCGTGACATTGCCGGCCCCGATCCGGACATCTCCGTCGATTGATCCCCCAAGCAACAGATTCCCGGCGCCGATCACGGCACTCCCTTTGAGATGCGAGGAATCCGTCAGATGTACGTCTCCACCGGCGATAGTCGCGTTCCGGTGAACCTTGCCGCTGAGCGTCACCGTCCCTCCGGCTATCCTGGCATCCTGTGTGACCTCACCCGAGACCCGCACCTCACCACCGGCCACGATCAAATCGCCGTCTACGACTCCGTCCACCAATACCTCACCGCCTGCTGCATAGACATCGCCATGCACGGTCCCCGAAATCTCCACATGTGGGCCAAACGCAAAGTAATCGCCCTGGACCTCCTGCCCCGCACGCAATACCACTCGCTTCTGCCATTCGCCCTGTTCCGATGAGTCCTCGGCCCATAGGAGGCCGGGCCCCGACAGACACAGAATCAGCGCGAGGATCACGCTCATGCTTCTCATACAGGCTCGCCACAAGTTGTACACAAGCAATTCGGGCATCGTTGCACCTCGATCACGGACTGTGGCCGGCGCCGGCGATACGATGAAGAATGTACACATGACTTTCCCTCCTGGCCCACTCCCCTTCCGGGCAACCGTGCAAAGATGACACCTTGTTTTCTTGGTTCGGCTGACGCTCGAACGGCGCGAGATCACTCAGATTCTTCTGGCTCTGAAGAACGGGGGAAAGCAGCGGGGGAGTCTTGCTACAGTGCTGAAAGCAAGTCCTGTAGCGGAACACCACATTCGCCAAGGGTCAGGCCGCGCACTGGTGTGGCAGCGATTTTCATGCTGAACGACTCATGGATAATAGATCTATGGGGTTCCTTCAGCGGCTCATGGATGGTTGCAAATCAGGGAAGCGGA
>Ga0224510_10000099_pt1 | contig 73624 bp, 57 predicted proteins | sample SF_May12_sed_USG_FD_170161 | JGI IMG/M metagenome (GOLD analysis project Ga0224510, IMG submission 170161) | Sediment microbial communities from San Francisco Bay, California, United States - SF_May12_sed_USGS_4_1 | ecosystem: Environmental > Aquatic > Marine > Sediment | place: USA: California... | reverse complement strand
CACCCATGGAGGCAAGGAGCGGATGGCCGAACTCCAGGTAGAAATCGGCCGGGTCGTGACCGGAAGGTAAACGGGCCAGGGCACGGTGAGCCTCGGTCGGGGAGTGGATGTCGCCGAAGTAGCCTTCCGCCGGAGAAAAAAGATGAAAATGCACCGGCAGGATTTGCGCCAGTTCACCCATGATGCCAAGGTAGACGGTGGGCAGGGTATCAATGCCGAACAGGGACACCCTGGTGGGCAGAAGATGGGGAAAGGGGATCGCACCTGCGGCCAGGGCTTGCCTGGCTCTCAGCATGAGGCGGGCCGGGGAGCAACACCCCAGCTGCTCAACCACCAAGCGCCAAAGCTTGGGCTGCCAAAGATCCTCCGCCAAATCATGGCCCAAGGCCCGATTATCCCCTTCCTCCCAAGCCAGGATCATTTCGGGGCGATAAACCGCGTATTGATCAAAGAGATGGGCGATCTGCCTGGCCAGCTGGAGCTTCTTGCTCAACGGGCCATCGCCAAGGTAGGAGGTCAGGGGCGAGAAATCAGGATCGTTGCGACAGTCATCAAGAAGAGCACAGATCACAAAGGCAAGCCGTTCCCGGCTGTACCTTTGCACCCGGTCCCCCTCGTCCCCGAGGGTTGCCCGCAATACCCGCTGAACAAACTGCCGGGGATGGGGAAAATCAGGATTGGCCCACACCCCGAACCTGCCGGAAAGCTGCATCCCAAGCCAGGTCGCCATCCCCTTGCTCTGCACGATAATACATTCGGGGGCAAGCGGCGAAGCAAGCGGCTCGAGCAGAACATCGACCAGCGAGTCCAGCAGGGCCTCGACCCTGTTGGCCCGATAAATATACATGGCGCTCTTCATGACCTTATCCGCAACTATACAGAAGAGCTACGACAGAGAGGGCAACAACCGTTGTCTGAAAAAAAACGGCACTCACAAGACAGAGGCCATCAGGCCGCCATGCGCCGGAGACACTTCTGCAGCCGGGTGACAAGCTGGCCAAGTTCGGGCTTGGAGATCTGATCGTCAGCCCCCACCGCCTCGCCCTTGTGGCGGGCCGTATCGTTGATCAAAGAAGAAAAAAGCATGACGGGAATGCCATCGTAGCCATTATCTTCCTTGATCCGCTTACAGAGATTATGCCCGTCCATGCGCGGCATTTCTATATCGCTGACCACGGCCAGCACCTCATCGTGCAGGGTACCGTCGGTTCTCAGTTTTTCCAGATATTCCCAGGCTGCCTGCCCGTCCGAATGGGCAACGACCCGGTATCCCGCCTTTGCCAGCGTTTGTCGAATCTGATCCTGAATCATGCGCGAATCATCGGCAATGACCACGGCCTTGTCGACCTGGTCGGCATTGGGATGCTCCGAGATGGAATGGGCTTCGGAATCAATAACCATGCTGGGATCTATGGAGGCGATAATACTTTCGAAATCAACCATCTGGATGATATTGCCATCCACGAGACACACCCCGGTGAGACTGCTGTAATGGGAAATGATCGGCGGTGGCGGCAGAATTTTCGTCCAGCTGACCCGGTAGACTTTATCCACCCCATGGGCAATAAAACCGAAAAACTTGCCGTTGATCTCGGTGACAATCACCACCCATTTTGCCTTTGCCTCCGGGGAAAGGTCCGGCACATAGCCGAACCAATCGCACAGGTCGATCAGGGGGATGGTCCGATCCCGCAACAGGAAAACACCTTTCATGGACGACACACTTTCCGGAATCTCGGTCAGGTTTTCAGGCATGGCCACCAACTCACGAACCTTGGCGGCATTGATGCCGTATGCGGTTTTGCTGATGGAATCAGTGGTCTGATCATGCCACTGCAGGAAAAAGGTTATGATCTCCAGCTCGTTTGTCCCGGCTTGCAAAAGAATATCGGTTTTGTAACCAGCGGCTTGGCTCATGTAAAGGCTCCAATGTGTCAGGATACTGCCCAAAATAAAAGGATATCAGATACAATTATAGGAAAGCGGAAAATTACTCAACTAAATAATCAAGCGTGCCTGGAGCGGAATCGGGTGGACGAACGCCGTTCTTTTCTCTTGTTTATTTTCAAAATTCCAGCCATGGACTGCAACAGGTTCTGAGGATGAACCGATCCGGCGCAATATTATTCATCCTCCCTCTCTGTCGGCAACCTGCAGATGGTGATCCAAGGGCCTGTTGCCTGTATTTTCCACCTCCACATCGCATAGCCGCTGCTGATCCTGCAATTTTTATTGCGGAAAAATACACCTGCGAATTCAGCCGAGGGACTGACCCTATCAATCATTTTTTGCAATTTGACTTCTGACAAAAGGGGAGTATAATCTCCCACCGAATCATGACGGCCCCGGTTCTGCGGAAGAAACCGGGGAAATGCCATGACGCCCGGGCCGTTGCCCTGGACGCCATGTTTCAGTTCTCCTTAACATACGGATCGTTGCCTTGGCGGGTTGTTGGCTCCCTAGTCTGTTTTTTTACAACTCCGCCAAAGAGTCTTGCCACACCGTACGGTTAGGAGCCGTTACGAAACATTTTTTTGCTTTCTTGACCATTTTGCTACGGCTCCTTATGCCGTTTTATCCATGATCCGATAACAATATTATTTTTTTTCAACCAACGGCTAACCCGCACCACGGAGTGTTTATGTCGAGTTCCCTGCGCTGGAAAATCACCCTCCTGCTCTTTATCACCATTTTTGCCGGCCTGACCGTTGCTCCTTCTTTCACCAAGGTTCCGGTCTGGTGGCAAAAATATCTCGCTCCGGCAGGCCTGAAGCTGGGACTGGATCTACAAGGCGGCATGCATCTGGTTCTCAAGGTAGACCTGAAAAAAGCCATTGAAAACAATCTGGACCTGTCGGTCCAGGATCTGAAAAACACCCTGGCCGAAAAAAATATCACCGTGGTCCGCACTGCTTCCGGAGATACGCGCAAGATCATTCTGACCCTGCCCAACACCGGCGCCCTGGAAACGGTCAAGCAGATAATCGACAAGGAGTTTCCCGACCTTGTCGGCGACTTCCAGACAGATCAAGGAAGCTTTCCCCGGATCATCGTCAGCCTGAAACAGGAAAAAATCGATTTCATCAACAACAAGGCGGTTGATCAATCCCTTGAGATTCTCCGCAACCGGATCGATCAGTTCGGCGTGGCCGAACCTGCCATTGTCCGCCAGGGCACGGACGAAATCGTCATTCAGCTGCCCGGGGTCAAGGACCCGCAGCGCGCTCTCAATCTTATCGGACGCACCGCCCAGCTTGAGTTTAAACTGGTGGAAGACATACCGGGCCTCAACCTGCCGCAGCTCATCGCTCAAGCCGTCCAGAACGGTCAGTGGCAGGAGGGCGCCAGCCGAAAACAACTCAATCTCGCCTTGCAGAGCAAACTTCCAGCCGGTACCGAGATCTATTTCGAAAAAGAGGTGGATAAGACAACCCGTAAAGAAACACGGATACCCATCCTGCTCAAAAATCAGGTGCTGATGACCGGCGACATGGTCAAGGATGCCCAGGTCCGGGTGGGCGGCAACTTCAACGAACCCTATGTCGGCCTGGATCTCACCAGCCGAGGCGGCACGATTTTCGGCCAGGTTACGGAAAAAAGCGTGGGCAAGCGGTTGGCCATTGTCCTGGATGAGGTGGTTCGCTCCGCCCCGGTTATCCGGGAAAAGATTCTCGGCGGCAGCGCCCAGATCTCCGGCAGCTTCAGCTATGAGGAAGCGACGGACCTGGCCATTGTTCTGCGAATCGGCGCACTCCCCGCTCCGGTGGAAATTGTTCAGAACCTGACGGTCGGCGCTTCCCTTGGCCAGGATTCCATCAACAAAGGATTAATGAGCGGCTTACTCGGCACCCTCCTGGTGATCGTGTTCATGGCCGTGTACTACCGCCTCTCCGGAGTTATCGCCAATCTCGCCATGGTCCTGAACATCCTCCTGCTCTTTGCCGGATTGGCGATGATAGGCGGCACCCTGACCCTGCCGGGCATTGCCGGTATCATCCTCTCCGTCGGTATGGCGGTTGACTCAAACATCATTATTTTCGAACGGATGCGCGAGGAATTCGCCCTTGGCAAATCCGTGCGCTCCGGAGTGGAAGCCGGTTATTCCAAAGCGTTCTTGACCATCATCGACGCCCATGTGACCACCCTGATCACCGCCATGGCCCTGTTTCTCTTCGGCACCGGCCCGATCAAGGGCTTTGCCGCCACCCTCTCCCTGGGCATCATCTTCAATCTCTTCTCCACCCTCTTCGCCTCCCGGCTGTTCTACGACTCCATGCAGGGCAAACGCAAGCTCAAGAAGCTTTCCTTTATGCTCTTTCTCAAGAACCCGAATCTTGACTACATGCGGATCAAGAACCTGACCTTCGCCATCTCCGGCACCTGCGCCCTCATCGGCTGCCTGGCCTTTGTCCAGATCATCCGTGGCCAGGCCAACATGGGCGTGGATTTCTCCGGCGGCACCCTGCTCCAGTACCAGTCCACCCTGCCCTTCTCCCTGGGCGAGGTACGCAGCGCCCTGGCAAAAGGCAACCTTGAAGGGGTTGAGCTGCAAAAAGTCGAGGGCGAAAACCGGCTGATCGTCAAGATTAAAAACAGCGAAAAGGTGGTGGGCCATGTTTCCGAGACGGTCACCGCCCAGCTGAACCGCGATTTTCCGGACAAACACTTCACCGTCGAAAATCAGTCGGAAATCGGCTCATCGGTAAGCGACACCTTGCGTTCAAAAGCGTTGCTGGCCGTGATCGTCTCCCTGCTCGGGGTAATCGTGTACCTGGGGTTGCGTTTTGACCTGCGCTTCGGCATTGCCGCCACCCTGGCCACGCTCCATGACGTTCTGGCGGTACTGGGTCTCATCTGGCTGCTTAACATGGAGATCACCTTGCTCACCGTCACCGCACTCCTGACCCTGGCCGGATACTCTCTGAACGACACCGTAATTATCTTTGACCGAATCCGCGAAAACCAACACAAGAGCGACGATCCGGAAAACATCACCGACGCCTTGATCAATACCAGCACCAATGAGGTTCTCAGCCGCTCCATTGTCACCTCCCTCACGGTGTTTCTGGTTCTCGTTGCCCTGTACGCCCTGGGCGGCTCGGTAATTCACGACTTTTCCTTCGCCCTGCTGGTGGGGGTCATGGTGGGCACCTACTCTTCGGTCTTCGTGGCCAGCCCGTTGCTTACTCTCTGGCACCGTGGGAAAACCGCTTAATCATGCGCCCCGATCTTGCCCCAGAGCATATCCGGCCCCTGACTCCGGACGAGACCTTCCGGTTCAGCTGCCATCCCGGCATTGCCTGCTTTACGGACTGTTGCCGGCAGCTGGATCTTACGCTCACCCCTTACGACGTACTTCGCTTGAGCAAACATCTGGGCCTTGCGGCCTCGGCTTTTCTCGATCAATACGCTGTTGTCGAGCATGAAGAGGGGAGCGTCTTCCCCCAGGTCTTTCTTGCCATGGTGGATGACGGCCGGGCCAGTTGCCCCTTTGTGACCGCCACCGGTTGCAGCGTCTATGCGGACCGTCCCGGCGCCTGCCGGACTTATCCCCTGGGACGCGGAGCCTTTACCACCGCGGACGGCAACCGGCATGAAATGCATGTCCTTCTCACCGAGCCCCACTGCAAAGGATTCAGCGAGGGCGACCAGCAGGACATTTCGACCTGGCAAAAGGATCAGGATCTGGCCACCTACAACGCCATGAACGATGAGCTGCTGGGCATCCTCCACCATCCCCGCCTCAAGGATGGACATCAGCCGGAGCCGCGGGAGGTTGAAATATTCATGGATCTCTACACCCTGGATATTTTCAGAAAACTGCTCCTCGACGGCAATATTGCCCTCCCCATATCCGTCACGGACAGCGAGCGGCACTTTGCCACGGATGACCTTGCCCTGCTCCGTCTCGGCATCAGATGGTTAAACCATGTCCTCTCCGAACACTGACAATCAGCCCAGCAGCCCCTCTTGCGGGCAGATGCAGGACGAACCGCCCCTCGGCCGGGAACTCACCGAACGACTACTGGCCATTTCCCACGAATACTGCCAGGCCGAAGGCGGTTGCCATGGCCCGGATCACACCGAACGGGTTCACAATCTGGCCCTGCATATCGGGCGCCTGATGAATGCCCGTCTCGATATCCTGAGCGCCGCGGCCCTTCTCCACGACATAGGCCGCAGCCACGAAATGCTTTCCCAGGGGAAAATTTGCCACGCCACCAAAGGCGCGGAAATGTCCCGCACCATACTTACGGGCCTGGGTTTTTCTCCGGAGAAGCGGGACGCAATCCTCCACTGCATCGAATCGCACCGCTACCGCAACAACAAGGTTCCGGAAACCCTGGAAGCCAAGATTCTTTTTGACGCGGACAAACTTGACTCCATCGGCGCCATCGGCATTGGCCGGGCCTTTCTTTTTGCCGGCCAAGTCGGCGCCCGGCTGCACAACCGGGGAGTGGATGTGGCAAAAACCTCCTCCTACTCCACCGAGGATACGGCCTATCGGGAATTTCTCGTGAAACTCTGCAAGATAAAAGACAAGATGCTGACCCCGGAAGGAAAACGGTTGGCCGCCGAGCGGCATGAGTTCATGGAGGTTTTTTTCAAACGGTTGGACAAAGAGATTCACGGAAGCCCCCGCAACAATTCTGCCGACAATTCCCAATAACCCTGGCCGCCGCCCTTGGATACCAACACCCACCGTCTCGCCATCATCATCAAAGACCTGCGCCGTGCTGTTTTGGCGGTGGGGCTGACCTTGCTCATGGGCTGCTTTGGCTTCTACACCATTTCCGCCCAGCTGTTGGGCGGCATCCAAGGCCATCTCCACCAGAAACTTGCTTTTTTCACGGTGGCGGAACCTTTTCTCGCCCATGTCACCATCTCCCTGGCCACGACCATTTTTACCATCATGCCCATGCTCAGTTTCTTTCTCTGGCGCGCGCTGGCCAAGCCCTTCAACTTATCCCGCACCCTTGTTTTCTGGTTCGTACTTTTCACCTGCTTTCTGTTTTACAGCGGGGCCGCCTTCTGCTATTTCATCACCCTGCCTTTCGGCATTGATTTCCTCCTGGATTTTCAGACGGAACAGCTTAAAGCCGTTATCTCCATCAGCGACTTTGTGTCCTTTGTTTCGATCTTTGTCCTGGCTTTCGGACTGATCTTTGAATTGCCCATCTTCATGATTTTCATGGCCAAGATTAAAATCCTGCCCAGATCGTTCTTTGAAAAAAACCGTCGCTACGCCCTGCTGGTTATCAGCGTCATCGCCGCCCTCCTCACCCCTACCCCGGATATCTTCAACATGTTGCTCATGGGCGTCCCCCTCTATATGCTCTATGAAGTGGGAATCATTGTTTTGAAACTGTTGCGGATAGCTTAGGCAGCCGTTGGGCCACTCCCTCACCAACGCCCCCATGCCTCAAAAAAACTTTACAATTGCCTTCTTGAGCAACGATCGAAGGTTAGCCGGCAAAAACAATTAAAATGCTATTAGGGATGGCCGCTAATATGCTATATTCGAATCCATGATGTCTTCCTGTTTAGAAATGGTGCCCTGAATGCGCCGACGTTGTATGTTAATGGCAGCCCTGTTGACGCTGTTGTTGCAGGTCTGCGTGCCGCTCCGCTCAGGAAGCGCCACCTCTGCTTCCTACTTCCTTTATTTCAATCCCGACTCCATCCACAATAATCTTTCAGGTCTCAAGGAGGCCATGGACTCCTTTTTGTCCGCATCAGGCTTTGCTGTTACCTTTCAGCCTTTTGCCCGGTTCCAAGATTTTGACCGAGAGGTGCGAAATGAGCCCCCGGCTTTTCTCTTTCTCCCGGAATGGTACCTTCATCAAGACGGCAACGATAAACGTTTCAAACCTTTTTTAATTCCGGTCCGCCAAGGAGCAATCACCTACCGCAAGGTGCTGCTTGTCGCTGCCGATTCGACGTTGACAACTGACAAACTGGCCGCCACCACCATTGCCATGACACCGGTGGGACAGGCCGGACTTGCCGTGTTGGACGACGCGATCTTCAAGCGCATCGGCCTTCGAGGCAAAGAACTCAATTTCATCACCACGGCCAAGGATTCCGATGCCCTCTTTGCCTTGGCTTTGCGGCAGGTTAAGGCGGCCCTTGTTTCCCAGGACAATCTTGAGCATGTCGGCAACATTAACCCCCGCATTCTAAAGACGGTCAAAACCCTTGCCGTTTCCGACCCCATTCCCCTGCCGGTGCTTTGTTATGTTGACGGTGCTGTTCCCGCGGGAGAGATTGATAAGATGCGGAAGGTTTTGCTTGCCGGCAAAGAGGGCGGAAAAGCAGCACGTGTCATGGAGATGCTGCAAATCGATACGTGGCGGATTCCCAATGCTGAGTAATTTGATGCACAAAAAATTGATCTTTATATTTCTGGCCCTCGGCCTCTGGGTCGGCACCCCGGCGCGGGCTGCCGCGCCCAACGGCCCGGTCGTTATCCTGCTCTCGGACAGCGAAGCGGCATATGGGCAGCAGGTCGCAATCTTCAGCGAGGAAATAGGGCTGCCGGTGCAGGTTTTCAACCTCCACGGCGATTTGGCTCATAATCCCGGTTTAAAGGACAAACTTTTTGCCTGCAGGCCATCCCTGATTTTCGCCTTGGGCGCCAAAGCCGCTTATGCGGCAAAGCTCTGGACTCAAGATCGCCAGGACATTCCGGTCCTTTTTGCCATGGTGTTGAACTGGCAACGTTATAAACTGCTGGATGGCAGCAGCAATATTGCCGGAATCGCCGCTGAAATTTCACCCGGCGCCCAATTTGTCAATATGACCATGTTTTTGCCGTCCATGCGGCGTATCGGCCTCCTCTACAGTCCTCTTTCCGAAACGATTCTCGCCCAGGCCAGGGAGTCCGCTGCCCTGCTCGGTCTGGAGCTGGTAGCCGAGCCCATCGACCGTTCCGATGATTTCCAACGCGCTTTCAAGCGGCTCGCAGGAAAAGTGGATGCCTTCTGGCTGCTGAATGATCCTTTCGTCTACACCCTTAAAAACATGGATTGGCTAGAAGAGCGTTGCATAAAAGAGAAACTCCTCTGTGTCGGACAGACCCAGAACCTGGCCCGAATGGGGCTTGCGCTTACGGTCAATCCGGATGTCGGCCAGATTGGCGGCCAGATTGCGGCCATGGCTCGCAACATCCTGTTGCATGGCCAGAAGCCCGCTGATATCGGGGTGATGGAGGCCATCGGCACCCAGCTCTTCGTTAACGTCGGGACCGCGGAGCGCATTGATTTGCCCATCCCTCCTCGAGCACTGGAGATGGCCACCTCCGTTATCCGTTGAGCAGAAATCGGCATTACCAGACCGCCCACAACCTGCCTAACCTAATGAAGTGAAAAAGCTTTTTCCTTTTCTCACCTCAAATGTTTCCTTGATGTTTAAGACCTCTCCTTTTAAGTTGAAATGAAGCAGCAGGGATTTTCCGGGGGAGAAAATCCTTTTGCCTTTTTTCAACAGCATAAGGGAGAGGAAGAAATGGGTAAAAAAAGAGTTATGGCTGTAGCGGCATTGTTGAGTTTGTCCGGCCCCAACTTCGCCATGGCAGCGGATGCCCCGCTAATGTCCTCCAACAAGGACGAGGCCAAGGCCTTTGCCGAGATGTTCGGCAAAGGGCCGCAAGAGGAAGATGTCTACCGCACCGACCGCCTGCTCCTCACCGCCACCGGCTCGCTCAAGCCGGTGCATCTGGCCCCCTCGGTGGCCTCGGTCATCACGGCGGATGATATCAGGGGCATGGGCGCCACCACCCTGGATGAGGTGCTGGAGGCGGTGCCGGGCTTGCATGTGGAGCCGTCGGGTAATGCCTATTTCAGTTCCATCTGGTCGATCCGCGGGGTGCATACCAGCACCAACCCCCAGGTGCTGCTGCTCATCAACGGCGTCCCCCTTACTGTCAATTATCTGGGGAGCCGGAACATTTGCTTCCAGATGCCGGTGGCCATGATCTCCCGGGTGGAGGTGGTGCGGGGGCCGGGCTCGGCCCTGCACGGCGCGGATGCATTTTCCGGCACGGTCAACGTCATCACCAAGGACAACTTTGAGATCAACGGCACCCAGGCAGGCGCCCGCTATGGCTCCTTCGACACCTCGGATATCTGGGCGCAGCACGGTGGCCAATACGGTGGCTTTGACGTAGCCTTTGGGGTGGAGCGCCGCAAGACCGGCGGCGACATGGACCGGATCATTGAGCGGGACTCCCTGCACGCCATCGGACAGGCAGCCTTGTCCAACACGCCGGGCCACATGGACACCTGGAATGAGCAATTGGACAGCCACCTCAATGTCCGCAAGGAGAACTGGACCCTCCATCTGTATGGCACCTTGCAGGAGTCCAGTCTCGGCCCAGGCGGTGTCCAGGCCATCACCTACGGCAACGACCTGGACACCAAATCCCTGCTTGCCGACCTGACCTACCACAACGACAAGTTGGTGGAAAACTGGACTTTGGAGAGTCGCATTTACTATTCCTATATCTATGGAGATAACTTCATCCAGTTTTTCCCCTCCAGTTATCTGAATATGTTGGGCAATCCTCTCTACACCTCCCAGGATGGTGGTTTGGAGGCGAGCGGCGTTTATAAAGGTTTCCGCAACCACCAGCTCCGCATGGGCGCTGGCGCCAAGTCCTACAACTTTGGCCGTGACCAGTACAAGAACTTCGGTCCGGCGGCCGGGGCCAACCAGTTCGGCCCCATGGTGCATGTGACCAATCCGGCCCACATCTACATCGACGAGGCGAGTCGCACCCTGTTCTACGGTCTGGTGCAGGACGAGTGGCAACTGGCCAAGGCCTGGACCCTCACCGTCGGTGCGCGGTATGACGAGTACTCCGACTTCGGCTCCACCGTCAACCCCAGGGCGGCCCTGGTGTGGGAAACCCGCTACGACCTGACCACCAAGCTCATGTACGGCCAAGCCTTCCGCGCGCCATCCTTTGGCGAGCAGTACGTCAAAAACAATCCACAAATCATTGGCAACCCCAATCTCCTCCCCGAGGAGATTGAGACCATCGAGCTGGCCTTTGATTACCAACCCACCAAGGATCTCCGCTTGATCCTGAGCCTGTTTAACTACGAGGCCACGGAACTGGTCGAACTTGTCGGCCCCATGCCCCAGATATACACCAACTACGGCAAGCAGGAGGGTAACGGCTTCGAGCTGGAGATGGACTGGCGCATGCTCCGTGATTTCCGGCTGCGTTCCAACTTCGCCTACCAGCGCTCCGAAAACAAGATGCTGGACAACGCTGTGGTGCCGGACGCCCCGCAGATGCAGTTCTATCTGAACCCCTCCTGGGCCTTCATGCCGGACTGGTCCCTGGACGGCCACTTCTACTGGATCGGCGACCGCCCGCGCGCCAAGGGCGATCCACGCGGCGACATCGCCGACTATGAGGTGGTCAACCTGCTGGTGCGGCGCAAGAACATTGCGGGCCATTTGGAGGCGGCGGTGGGGATCATGAACCTCTTCGACGAGGTGGGCCGCATCCCCAGCCCCTATGCGGTTGTTCCGGGCGGCGCGGGCGCGTCCATCCCCGACGATTACCCCATGGCGGGCCGGGCCGTTTGGGGGGAGATCAGCTACAGGTTCTAACGGATGCCAATAACCTCGAAGGAGACAGAATGTCCGCGAACTCGCAGCAGGTGCGCAAACGGGATATGACCTTTGCCAGCCGGACCCAGACCAGAATTTGGCAGGAGATTCCCTCGGAGGAGAATCCCTATCTGGCGGGTCAGTGCCGTTGCCACGGGTACGATATTTTGGAGCTTGCCCAAAAGCGGAGCTTCGCGGATGTCCTCTTCCTGCTTTTCCAGGGGGAGTTACCCAGCCCGGAGCAGGCGAAAATGCTGGAGACTTTGCTCATTGCCCTGATCAATCCCGGCCCGCGCCATCCAGCCACACGGGCGGCCATGAACGCGGCGGTGAGCAAGACCCACATCCAGCACCTGTTGCCCATCGGCCTTGCGGTGATGGGAGGAGCGCATTTGGGTGGCGCGGAAGTGCTGGCTTCCATGCGTTTTCTGGATGCCAACCTGGCGCGGCAGCCAGTGGAGGTGGCTGCGGAGTGTCTTGTCGCTCCACAGCCTGCCGAAGGGGATTTTCACCCAGTCCCTGGCTTTGGCAGCCGTTTTGGCGGCGTCGATCCTTTGCCTGGGCAAACTGCAGCCCTACTTGTTTCTCTGTCCGCATCAGGCAGGGCATTGGCCTGGGGACAAGGGTTCGCGGAGGCATTGGCCCCGCATGGCATGGGATGGCTGACTTCCGGCGTTGCCGCCGCCGCCCTTCATGACCTGGGTTTTTCTCCGTGGGCCGGAGGCGGTCTGTTTCAGCTCGCCTGTGCGCCGGGCATTCTCGCTCACGGTTTGGAGCTTGCCGACAAACCCATTACCGCCATGCCCTTCCTGGACGAGGAACACTATGTTATCGCAGCCGAAGCGAGAAAATAACACCTCCTTTTGGAATGAGCGCCGAGGGAGGATGTTCAGCCGAAAAGGGGGCTGGATAATTGGTGAGGCGGTATACAATCATGGCTATTCAATGCTGGATGAATTGGCCGGGCATGTCTCCTTCTTTCAGGTATTGAGCCTGAACACGGTTGGCCGCTTGGTCGAACGCCGTTTTGCGGATTGGTTGGAGGCGTTGTTCATTTGCCTCAGCTGGCCTGATTCGCGGGTTTGGTGTAATCAGACCGGGAGTTTGGCCGGGACCATGCAGGTATCCCCGGTTGCGGGGGTATGTGCTGGCATTTTGTCTTCGGATTCCAGGATGTATGGCCCTGGATGCATGACGGCTGCCTGCGACTTTATCATAAACGCCTTACGCCAAACGGGTTGTGGTTCATCTGCCGAGGAGATTGTGGGGCTGTGCTCCATGGCCTCTCCTGATACCCCTCCCAAAGTTGCCGGTTATGCGCGTCCTGTCGCGACTGGTGATGAACGTATAGACGCCATGGTGCGAGTCGGCGAAATGCTCGGTGTGACAACCGGCAAGCATCTCGTTCTCGCCGGTGAGATTGAAAAATTCATGAAAGCACGATGGGGTGAAACTATGAATCTCGCGGGGTACAGTGCCGCTGTCTTTGCGGATCATGGGTTTTCTTCGCAAGAAACGTATCGCCTGCTCAGCTGTTGGGTAAATTCTGGCATTCACGCTTGCTACGCCGAGGCCGCCGATCAACCACCGGAATCGTTTTTCCCGCTGCACTGCGAGGATATTGATTACCAGGGCAAGGCCGCCCGGCCCGTGCCTGCTTGTGAGCGGTCATGACCCACAACAACATTGTCTGGCACATGGCCACCGTAACCCGCCAGCGGCGGGAGGAGGCAAACCGTCATCGCGGCATGGCTCTGTGGTTCACCGGCCTTTCCGGGGCAGGCAAATCGACCCTGGCCCACGCGGTGGAGGAGCGGCTCTTCTCCATGGGTGTCCACACCTACGTCTTTGACGGCGACAATGTCCGGCATGGCCTGTGCCGGGATCTGGGTTTTGGCCGGGAGGAGCGGAGCGAGAACATCCGGCGCATCGCCGAGATGGTCAAGCTCTTCCTCGACGCAGGCATCATCGCGCTCACCGCCTTTATCTCGCCGTTTCGGGAGGACCGGCAACGGGTGCGGGAGATTCTCGGCCCGGAGAATTTCTTTGAGATCTACTGCCGCTGCTCCCTGGAAACCTGTGAAAATCGGGATGTAAAAGGGATATACCGCAAGGCGCGGCAGGGCGAGATCGCCCACTTCACCGGCATTACCTCGCCCTACGAGGAGCCGGAGTATCCAAATCTGGTGCTAGATACGGACCGGCAATCCCTGGAGGAGTGCATGGAGGCGGTGGTGCGGGCAATCGGGGTGCGGGTTTTCATCGGTGGCCGCTGATCACTCCTCCTTATCCTCCAGCCCGTAATGGCTGAAGACAAAGGCGAATGCCTGGCTGATGCGTTCCCGGCTCAGGCCGAACTCGGCAAGGCTCTTCACCTTGTGTCTGCGCTGGTAGGTTCCCTGCTTTCCGGCGCGTTTCCGAACCGCTTGCCGGAGCGTTTCGCAGGGGGGCAGACCGGTGAACGCCTCGATCCGCTCGAAGGCGTGGGTCAGGTCGTGGCGCAACTGGGCGTAGGGCAGAAGCATGACCCGGTCCGCCGGCAGTTCGCCTTGGGTGTCCAGCTCGTAAAAGTAGCGGTACAGATCCACCATACCCTGGAAGCGGCGCTCGTTGTAGCGCGCCAGCAGCTCCGGCCGGATCGGCGCGAGGCCCCAGCGAAACTCGATACTGTTGTGGAGCAGGGAGAGAAACGACGGCGCCACGTGGTGGGGGTTGCGCATGATGAAGATGAACCGGGCGTCCGGGTAGAACTCCAGCATGGTTTTAAGGCGGAAGGTGGAGAAGTGGGTCTGGGCAATGATCTGGCTTTTGCCGGTGTAGTGGATATGGCGGCGAAAGCAGCCATCCAGGAAGCGCATGGAACGGAGGCGTTGCTTCCTGGGCTGGCGGTCGTGGTACTGCAGCTCAGGATAGGTTCGCTCGTCAAAGGAGAGCATACCGATGGTGAGGAAGTTGGTGTCATAGTTGTGCAGGAAGAGCATCTCCTCCTCCTCGGTCTTATCCAACGCCATGCGGTGTCCAGTCCATTCCGGCATCACCTCACCCTTGCCCTTTTTGACGAGGAGATTGACCAGAGGCCGGAACAGAACGCGGGCGGTGAGGGCAGGGAAAAACAGGTGCCAGGTGTGGAAGGGAGCTGCTTCTTCATGCTGGGTCAGCAGGTGATGGAGAAAGGTGGTGCCGCTTCTTGGATGGCCGAGGATGAAGATGGGCCTAGCCACCCTGACCTTCCGGAAATTCGGAAAGAAAAGGTGGTCCAAGGCCATGGTCAGGGCGGTGAGGATTTTAAGCGCAGGTTCGACCAGGAGCCAGGCAAGAAGAACAGGGCCGAAGCCATATACTTGCCAGGTGGTGCGCAATACTCGCAAGTATGTTCTCAGCATAAAAATGAAACGCATTTTTTATTCCTTCAGGCAAGGGTTGACAACTCCAGATAGCTGCATGATAAAGCGGCATGGTATCTCCATACTGGAAAAGATAGGAAATCTGCAAGGTCGTTTTGCTGTTTTTGTATTGTGCGCAATATGCGGCAAGTTCGCTGCGCAAAAACATCCTGGGGGGGAGGAAAATGAATACCGCGGAATTGATGATCGATCTGTTGGCCAATCTCGGTGTTGAGTATATTTTTGGCGTACCGGGAGGAGCCATTGAGGATCTGAATACCGCGATCTATCACAACAAGAAGGGCGTCAGGCCCATCGTCACCAAGCATGAGGCAGGCGCTGCCTTCATGGCCGACGGCTTTGCCCGGGTTTCCCGGAGGCTCGGGGTGTGCTGCGCCACGGCCGGCCCAGGGGCCTCGAACCTGATCACCGGGCTGGCCTCTTCCCATGCCGATCAGATTCCGGTCCTGGCCCTCACCGGCCAGGTAGCCACCACGGTCTTCGGCAAGGGCGCCATCCAGGAGTCGGGTTCCGAAGGGGTGAACATAACCAATATCTTTCGTAACTTTACCAAGTACAGCGGCATGCTGATCACGGAAAACCGCGCCCAATACATGCTCCAGAAGGCTGTAAGACTCGCGATGAGCGGCCCCAGCGGCCCGACCCATCTTAACCTGCCAACCGACATAATGAAACGTGAAGTGGACCATCCACAACCCTGTTCGCTCAAGCTGGAGGTTCGCCTGTTTGACGAGGAGAACGTCAAACAGGCGGCGGAATATCTGGTGGCGGCAAAGCGGCCGGTGGTGATTGCCGGTTGGGGAGTCGTGCTTTCCCGCGCTGCCAATGAGTTGCTTGAACTCGCCCAGCTTCTTCAGATACCGGTGGCAACCTCTCCCAAGGCCAAGGGAGTTTTTCCGGAATCACACCCGTTGTCGTTGGGGGTCTTGGGCTTTGCCGGCAACCCTGCGGCCAAGGAGTACATTATCGATAACGAAGTGGATGTGGTGCTCGGAGTCGGCACCAGCTTTTCCGAAATGATGACCAGCGGATGGGATGACCGCATCCACCCCACCGAGCACTTGATCCATATCGATATCGACCCGGAGAAGATCGGCAGAAATTACTGCGCCTCGGTTGGGCTGGTTGGAGATGCCAGGATGAACCTCAAGGAGCTGTGCAAGGCGATTGTGGAAGAACGCTCACGGCAGTACTCCTCTGTTCATGGCAACTCGGTGATGGAGGGTCTCGCCGCCCTGCGACGAAAACACCAGGATGTGCCGGAGGATTTCAGCAGCCGGAAAAACCTCTACCACCCGCGAAATTTAGTATTGGACATTCAGCGCGCCTTTCCAGTCGATACCGTTTATTTTGCCGATATCGGCACCTCCATGGCTTGGGCGATACGTCATATGACCATTGACAGACCATACAGTTTTTATGTCTCCCTGGGTTTCGGCTCCATGGGCTATGCGGTGGCGGCGCCGGTGGGCGCCAAACTTGCAGTGCCGGAGCGGCCGGTGGTGGCCATGGTTGGGGATGGTTCCTTTCTGATGAACGGATTTGAGGTTGCCACTGCGGTGGATAATGATATTCCCGTGATCTGGGTAGTCTTTAATAATGCCATGCTGGGCATGGTCCATCATGGCAGACGACTTTTTAAAACCCCAATCCCGGACGGACTGCCGCCTCGTTTCAAGCGGGTTGATTTTGTACAGGTAGCCGAGGGGTTAGGAGCACGGGGCATCCGACTTGATGGGACCAACCCACTTACCCCCGATCTGGCCCGTGACATTCTTAAGGAGAGGCGCCCCACCGTTATTGATGTCTGGATCGATGATGAGGTTATTCCGCCCATCCACAGCCGGATTGCCACGGTGGACAAACATTTCGGCTAAAATATCAATGAAGAAAGGCCTTCTCTTCGCCACTTTCTTCTTGCCTTTTCCTTAGTTACACGGCTACTCTGCGAGGACTTGGTGAAGCAATCTTACTTTCACCAGCCCTCGGCTGCTACCCTGAATAAGAGCCGGAATTCGACACGGCGCAACCCTCTCAATTTTTTCCGAAAAACATGCGCAAACGGCCGACAATCAGCGTATATCTGCTGGGCATGAACATCCTCCTGCTTTGCGTGCTTTTTCCGACCTTCAGTTATTTCATCCTCCGAGAAACCATTCAGCTTCGCGACATTCAGCTTGATCGCAACATCAATTTGATCCGCCAGGGACTGACCATCCGGAGTGCTTCCCTCGCCCGAAGTACCTCCAGAAGCGCCAGGGAAGCCGTGTCCGGTTTTGATTTCACCTTTCTGCAAAATCTGGTTGGCGAGGTGGTCCGGGATGATCCGGAAATCCTTTACTGCATGATCATGGATCGATCACAGCATGTTGTTGCGCATAATGATATTAATCTGGTCGGCAGCCACCTAACAGATGCGCTTGCCAATAAGGCCGGTCTTTTGATGAAAACGAAGTTTCCCGAACAAAGGCCGAGTGGAAAGGTTCCGGTGGAATATTTCTGGCCGGATGAAGAAAAAGATGACGGCAGAAGCATTTTGGAAACGGTTTCCCCAGTCTACAGTGGTGGCGAGCTCTGGGGAATAATCCGTTTCGGCTATTCGTTGACGCCATTGGAAGAAGAAATAACCCGGACAAAGGCAGAATGGTTCGTACAGATGCAATCTGCCACTACCCATTTCATGTATATCCTTGGGGGCTTTTTCCTTGCAGGATTGGGAACGGCTATCCTCATAACCCGTCATTTCGTAAGGGCAACCAATGTGCTGCATGCCGGCGTTCTGCAAGTCGCCACAGGTGACCTTGACAGGGAAATAAACTTACAGAATATGGTTTGCGAGGAATTCGCCGATCTGGCGTTTTCTTTTAACAGTATGACCAAAAAATTGCGCCTGATGCGGCGTCAACTTGATAAGTACACCCATTCTCTGGAACAGAAGGTGGAGGAGAGGACGCAAGAACTTCAGAAGGCGCAGGACATCATGGTCTTGCAAGCCCACGAAGCAGGCATGGCCGAGATTGCCATAGGTGTATTGCACAACATCGGCAACGCCATTACCCCCGCACAGGTTGGGACCACGATGCTGTGCAACCACCTCGCCGAAAGCCCCCTTCGTTACAGGTTGGCGGAATCTCTTATGCCGATGCTCGATTTTCTAGAGGGAAAGCGACCGCTCAACCCGGAAGAAAAGGAGCGCTGTCTTGAGATAATCCGATATCTGCCCGCCGGGATTACAGAAGAATTTGACCGTGCCGTCAAGGAGCTTCGCTCAATCATTGAAAAACATCGACACATCGAAAGCATTATCCGCTTGCAGATGCGCTATGCGCGGATCATGGAATTTCATGAGCTGCTTGATATCAACATTCTCGTGAAAGATGCGCTGAAAATCCTGGGTGACGATATCGCCAAACGGAATATTACTGTCGTAATGCAGTTGGGTGAAATACCTCAAGTCAAGGCGGAAGAGACAAAGTTGCTCCAAGTTTTGGTAAATCTGATTAAAAACGGTTATGAATCCATGGATAGCTGCGTGGGGACAAAGCGGGAGTTGACCATTAACACGCAGACCCATAAAGATAACGAGCAACTTTTTGTTCAATTTTCCGTTATTGATACCGGATGCGGATTTACAGAGGAAGAAAAAAAACGTTTTTTCAGCTTTGGTTATTCCACCAAAGAACGTGGCAGCGGGTTTGGCTTGCATGCCTGTGCCAATTACTTGATCGCAAATAACGGTATTATCGAGGCGGCAAGTGAAGGACCAGGGAAAGGGGCACGGTTCAGTGTACTGTTACCTGCCGCCGTGTAGCCGATAAGGAGCGGAACAAGACATGGTACGGAATATGATGAAACAACAGCGACGTATTCTGGTAATTGACGATGATCGGGACGTTTGGAAGGCATATCAGCTGGTTTTGACTCCGGAAACAACATCTGCCGGAACATCCGCTGAAAAAATGAACCGGCTTCTCGCTCCCGAAATGAAAAATGATCCGACATCCGCATTTTTTTCTCTTTCCTTCGCAGCTCAAGGTCAGGAAGGTTTCGCCATGGCCGAGGAAGCGGTGCGCAAAAATGAACCCTTTACCCTCGCCTTTATCGATGTCCGAATGCCCCCCGGCTGGGACGGGATGGAGACAGCAAAGCGAATCCGGGCACTGGATCCGGAAATCGAACTGGTTATTGTCACGGCCTATTCCGATCACAGCATTGAGGAGATTGTCCGGGCCGTGGGTTCGTCCGACAAATTACTCTTTCTGCGCAAGCCCTTCGACCCGGACGAACTCAGACAGCTTGCCCTCTCTCTCACGAGTAAGTGGTATCTTTCTCGACTGGCTGACCAGCAACGCAAAGATTTAGCTGTCTCGGAGTATCGCTTCCGATCCCTGGTGGAGACGACCAGCGATTTTGTCTGGGAGGTTGACCATGAAGGACGCTTCACCTACTGTTCACCGGTGAGTCTGGATCTGTACGGTTATGCCCCGGAGGAACTCCTGGGCAAACTTTTTCATACCGTGCTGGTCGCACCGGAAAATCAGGAAGAGTTCCGCAAGGCTTTTCAAGAGTGCGTATCCACCCGCAGCCGCTGTCAGGCCGTGGAACGGACTTGTCTCACCAAGGCCGGGACAAAAATTTTCGTCGAATCGAGCGGTACGCCGGTGTTTGACGGCCAGGACAATGTCAGCGGCTATCGCGGCATCGACCGGGACATCACAGCAAGAAAAGCAAACGAAGCCGAACGACAACAACTGGAAACAAGGCTTCAACAATCCCAGAAAATGGAGGCCATCGGGACCCTGGCCGGTGGCGTTGCCCATGATTTCAACAACGTCCTGGCCCCCATCCTCGGCTACACCGAAATGGCATTGTCCAAAATTTCTCCCTATGATGCCTTGGCCACCGACCTTCAGCAGGTAGTCAAAGCCGCTCTGCGAGCCAAGGAACTGGTTCAGCAAATTCTTGCCTTCAGCCGTCAATCCCACAACGAGAAAAAACCCCTGCTACCTCATCTGGTGGTGAAGGAGGCGCTCAATTTGCTGCGGGCCTCCCTGCCCTCCACCATTGAGATCCGCGAGAAAATTTCCCCCGAATGCGGAACTATCATCGCCGACCCGACCCAGGTGCATCAAATCATCATGAACCTCTGCACCAACGCCTACCAGGCCATGCGGAAAACCGGCGGGGTGCTTGGGGTGAGCCTCAAGAAAGTGACCATTGGCGAGGAGGACAGCAAGGTGTCCAGCTTCGAGCTTGTTCCCGGAAACTATGTGTTGCTTGATGTCAGCGATACCGGGTGCGGCATGGATCAGGCAACCATGGCCAGAATTTTCGAACCCTACTTCACCACCAAGGCAACGGGGGAAGGAACCGGACTGGGACTTTCCGTGGTCCACGGCATTGTCAAAAGCTACCAGGGGCAGATCACGGTGTACAGCGAACCGGGCAAGGGTACGAGCTTCCATGTTTATCTGCCCTTGATAGCGGAAGTATCTTCATTTGCGGAGTCAGTCACCAGCGATATAATCCCAACCGGTAAGGAACGGGTGCTGGTGGTGGACGATGAGGAGATGATTTCCATGATGCTGCAGTTAATTCTGGAAAGTCTTGGCTATCAAGTGACCTTTTCCTGCAACAGCCTGGAGGCGTTAGCACTAATTGAACAGAATCCAATGACGTTTGACTTACTTATTACGGACATGACCATGCCGCACCTGACCGGTTTCGAGCTGGCCCAAAAGGCACTGACCATTCGGGCGGACTTGCCTATCATTATCTGCACCGGCTTCAGCGAGTTGGTTAACAAAGCTCAGGCGCAGGCCATGGGCATCCGGTCCTACCTGATGAAACCGGTTTCGGTTCGGGAACTGGCCCAAACTGTGCGCAACGTACTGGATGAAAAATAATCACCCTTATTCAGCTAGATCCTAACTACCCTATCGGTCTCGTCGACAGGGGCGAGGCCGGACATTATTTCCGGAACTACCGGCGCCATAGCCGTAGTAGTCGTTGGCTTGATCAGCAGACACGGGGCAGAATACCTGTTCGTCGCCGTCGTATTAATGGGGATCATCCAGATGAGGATCGACCTCCTTCGTCTCGGAAAATTCATCCGCCTGGAACATCACCCGCTCATGTTCGGTTTTGTCAACGGCCTGGCCATGATTGATCAACGAAACGATACGCCACAGCAGGGAAAAAGCGCACCTGCGCCAGTTGAGCGAAGACCGCCGCAAGCTCCTGGATACAGCCTCTTCCATCATTGATCTGAACTATCGGGAAGATCCGAAATACAAGCTGGTGCTGGACGTTCTGAAATAATTCCGCGAGGCAACAGACCGAACTGATGGACCTAACCAAGCATGTATTGGGCGGAAAAAACAGACAAAAACCGATCAGCCCCCCTTTTCCCGCCAAACTCACCGATTGCATGAACTTTTCATCTATGCTATCTAACAGGAATAATAAGAGAAAAAATCAGTTAAATCCCAGGGTCATCCGGGAAAAAATATTTCAACAGGCGACCATGCTAGCCAACCTTTCAGAGACTGACCGCAAAAAAGTACTGCTGTACAGTGTGTTCATTGTCACGGTGGTTGGTGCCTGGTCTGTATTTGGGCCTTACGGCGCCTTGAAATACTACGGGGTTGCAAATGAGTTGAACGAGATTCAGGCCCAGAACGAACAGCTGCGCGAGGCAAATACCGCTTTACGGCAGGAAATCACCAAGTTGAAAAAAGATCCGGTTTATCTGGAAGAAGTAGCACGCCGGAAATTCGGCCTTATTAAAAAAAATGAGGTTATCTATGAATTTCCGGAGAAAAAGAGACGGCACGAATAACTAACCGGCTCGCAACAGAAAGAAAAGGACTACTGATGAGCTTTACCCCAAACAGTGCATGTCCGCAACCCAGGTAAGCAAGCCGACGAGACTCGGAAATCGCAGGATTACACTGCAACCACAGGCCGACCTTCTCCTTCCACGTCACTTACCCCGCCATATCCTGCACAATCCACCGCACCGCCTCATAGAGATCTTCCGCGACAAACGTCGGCTGCACCGATTGCGACGGGCCGATGTACTCATAATCGCCCCGCCCATAGCCGGTGAGCACCAAAACCCCCGTGGCCTTCACTGCCGCAGCCGCCTTGAGATCCGACCAACGGTCGCCCACCACATAGGAACGACCAAGATCCAAATCAAGTTCAGCCGCGGCCTGAAGAAAAAGCCCCGGCTTTGGTTTACGGCAGTCGCAGGCGAGACGGAAGCGCTCTTCCTTGGCCTCGGGATGATGGGGACAGACGTAAATGCCATCGACATGGGCTCCAGCCTCGGCCAATGCCTCGTTCATCTTTGCATGCACCTCTCCGATCAGGCTTTCCGGGAAATAGCCCCGGGCAAGGCCCGACTGATTGGAGACCACCACCACCGGAATCCCTTGCTCGTTTAACAGACGAATGGCTGCCGCAGCCCGTGGCAGCATGACAAAACGAGAGATGTGGTTGATGTAGCCCATCTGCTCATTGATGGTGCCATCCCTGTCGAGAAACACGGCCGGTCGCATGCTCATCCCTCCTCGGTTGCCAGAACTCTGCAGGTTGCCGCGTACACCTCGTCCACCCCGATCTCCAGCATGCAGGCAAAATCGTTTTGGGGGCAATGGGTTTTCAGGCAAGGACTGCAGGGCAGATTCTTGTTCACCACCTCCACCTTGGGGGAAAACGGCCCGGTGGCCACCGCATCGGTAGAACCGAAGATGGCAACCAGCGGGGTTTTCTGGGCGGCAGCCACATGCATCAAGCCGGAATCGTTGGTGACAAAGGCATCGCACATCCCGATCAGGGCCATGGCCTGGGCCAGAGTGGTCTTGCCGGTGAGATCATGCACCTGCCCCGGCGCTGCCGCGCCGATCTCCGCAGCGGCCCCGGTATCGGCAGGGGTGCCGAAAACCAGCAAGGTGGCGCCCTGCTCTTGAGCCAGACGTCCGGCAAGCCCGGCATACCTCTCCGCCGGCCAGCGTTTGGCCGGGCCATAGGCAGCGCCGGGATTCAGTCCAATCACCGGTTTTTTCGCCTTGGCGGCAAGAAAATCACTGGCCCAAGCATTGGCTGAATCCGGCAGGGCAAGAAAAAGCTCCTGGGGGGAGCAGATCAGGCCGAGATCCTTAAGCATCTCCTGGTAATAATAGACCTGATGCCGCGCCCGGATGCTTTTTTTAATGGTGACCCCATGGCTCAGCAACAACCCGCGACCATCCCGGCGGTATCCGGCCCGGACCGGTATTCCGGCGAGCAGGGCAAGCACCGCGGCGGAAAAGGCATTCTGCAACAGGATGGCCATATCAAACCGCTGGGCGGCAAGCTCGCGCCCCAGCCGCCACATCCCGGCCACCCCCTTGTGCCTGCCCTTTTTCTCATAGAGCATGACCCGGTCCACATGGGGACAGGCCGTAAAGATATCCGCCACCCAGGGGTAGGCCAGGATGGTAATCTCGGCGGCGGGGAAATTCTCCCTTATGGTCCGCACCGCCGGGGTGGTCATGATGGCATCGCCGATCCAGTTGGTTGAACGGACCAAAATCTTTTTGGGCGAAAGCCGGTTGATTGTTTTCGTCATTATCTCTGAAACTCTTGCAGAAGTCTTAAGATGTGGCTCGACAGGAACGCCGCGAGCGGGACACGATCAATAAATCCAGATAAAACCACCATAATCAACACTGCCCACCCCGGGCATGTCTTGGGGGAATCTCAATAAGTAACAGGAGGCTCTTGTTCCTGAAATTCCTTGTTTAGGGTGAAGATGGGACCTTTGCTTTTTTTCCAGGAGGCGTCAAGTTTTTTTCTTAACCTTTCCCCTTGCCGGGTCAAGGTCATCTGCCAGGGAAAATTTCTCCCCAACCAGATCCTGACTGAAAAAAAAGACCAGACAGCCTCTTCTTCCTTGCAAAAAATCGATTCAGATGTTAAAAAATTCGGGTTCAAAATAATCACACTCCTGCAAAATGCTCCTCTGGTGCCCGGATTCGGGTTGGAGCGATGGAGTGGACGAAAAACCAAAACCAAAGGAGAAGTACCATGTCTTATGTTACCATGAAGGAAATGCTGGAGGCCGGTATGCATTTCGGCCATCAGACCCGCCGTTGGAATCCGAAAATGAAACCCTACATCTTCGGCGCCCGCAACAAGATCTACATCATCAACCTTGACAAAACCCTGCCCCTTTTCAACAAGGCGTACGAATTCATCGCCAAGACCACAGCCAAGGGCGGCACCGTGCTTTTTGTCGGCACCAAACGCCAGGGCCAGGACATCATCAAGGAAGAAGCCGAGCGTTGCGGCATGTACTACATCAACAACCGCTGGCTGGGCGGCATGCTGACCAACCACCAGACCATCAAAAACAGTGTCGACAAGCTCAAGAAATATGAGACCATGCAGGAAGACGGCACCATCAACCATTACCACAAGAAAGAAGCCCTCCAGATCCAGAAGGATGCTGTCAAGCTGGACCGCAACCTGGGCGGCATCAAGAATATGAAGGGACTGCCAGCCGCCATCTTCCTCATTGATCCGAAACGGGAGAAGATCGCCATTGAAGAGGCTAACCGCCTCGGCATCCCGGTGGTCGCCCTGATCGATACCAACTGTGATCCCCGGGGTATTGATTATCTCATCCCCGGCAACGATGACGCCATCCGCTCCATCAAGTTGATCGCCTCGAAGATGGCCGATGCCGTGTTGAGCGGCCAGGAAAAACTTGCCGCTGTCCACCAGGCAGTTACCGACAAGGACACCGAGGCCAAGGCCGCAGCCGCCAAAGGCGACGCATGATCATGCCTCTCTAAATGCGCCCCGACCGAACTCCTGTGAGCCCCGGTCGGGAACTTCGCCCCCAGAGAAGCTTCCAGATTACACGAGAAAATGAAGGTAGAACCGTGAATATTACAAGTCAGATGGTAAAAGAACTCCGCGACAAAACCAACGCGGGTATGATGGATTGCAAAAAAGCCCTTACCGAAACCAGCGGCGACATGGAAAAAGCCATCGATCTGCTCCGACAGAAAGGGTTGGCTGTCGCCCAGAAGCGCGCAGGCCGGGCAACCAGCGAAGGCATTGTTGAAACATACATCCAAGCCGACGGCAAACTGGGAGTCATGGTGGAAGTAAACTGCGAGACCGATTTTGTCGCCAAGAGTGACTCCTTTATCGAGTTCACCAAAAATGTCGTCAAGCAAGTGGCAGAGAGCTCCTCTGCTTCCCCTGCCGAGCTCATGGAACAAAAATTCGTCAAAAACCCCGCTCTCTCCATGCAGGATATGCTCAACGAGCTGGTAGCCACACTCGGTGAAAGCATCGGGGTTAAACGCTTCGCCAAATTCAACGATGGCGTGATGGAAACCTACATCCATGCCGGGGGCAAGCTGGGCGTGATGGTCGAATTAACCTGCAAGGCCGACTCGGTTGCCAAGAACTCCGACTTCATCGAGTTCGCCAAGAATATCTGCATGCATATTGCTGCGGCTAACCCTGTTTCCATCAGTCGCGAAGAGGTCCCTGCGGATCTGGCGGAACGCGAGCGCAACATCTTCATCCAGCAGGCCATCGACTCCGGCAAGCCGGCGAATATTGCCGAAAAGATGGTGGGTGGCAAGATGGACCGTTTTTTTGCCGAGAGCTGCCTCTTGGAGCAGAAGTTCGTTAAAAACCCCGACATTTCCATCCAAGAGCTTTTCAACGAAATGACGACCAAGCTTGGCGAAAACATCGGCATCAAACGTTTTGCCCGTTTTCAGGTTGGCGCATAACCCTGTTTTCACAACGCATCGGATGAGCTGACCGTGACCAAAGCCAAATATCAGAGAGTTCTCCTGAAGCTGAGCGGCGAAGCCCTTATGGGCGACGCCGCTTTCGGCATCAGCAACAAGGTGCTTGATTATCTCGCCACTGAAATTCAGACCCTCGTGGCCCTCAATGTGCAAACCAGTCTGGTCATCGGGGCGGGCAACATTTTTCGCGGGGTGGCCGGCGCCTCCGCAGGAATGGACCGGGCCGCCGCCGACAACATGGGCATGCTGGCCACGGTGATGAATGCTTTGGCCCTGCAAGACGCCTTGGAAAGAAAAGGCATTTCAACCAGGGTTCTTTCCGCCATTCCCATGCTCACGGTCTGCGAACCCTATTCCCGGCAAAAAGCTGTACATCATCTCCGCAAGGGGAGAGTAGTCATCTTCGGGGCAGGCACCGCCAACCCCTACTTCACCACCGATACGGCCGCCGTGCTCCGCGCCCTGGAAATCAATGCCGACCTGATATGCAAGGCCACCAGGGTCGATGGCGTCTACGACAAGGATCCCCTCAAACACACGGACGCAGTCAAGTTTACCCGGCTCAGCTTCAGCGAGGTTCTGCATCGTCGTCTCAAGGTCATGGACTCGGCTGCAATTTCCCTGGCAATGGACAACAGCACCTCCATCATGGTTTTTGACATGAATATCCCCGGAAATATGAAGAATGCCATCTGCGGCGAACAGATCGGCACGTTGATACAGGGAGAGGACAATGAGTAAAATTATCGAAACCCTGACCGAAAAAATGACGGCAAACATAGAGGCCTTGCGACGGGACCTCACCAAGGTCCGCACCGGTCGAGCCACGACCGCCCTGCTTGACGGCTTAAAGGTCATGGCCTACGGCACGCCGATGCCGCTCAATCAGGTCGGAACAGTGACCATTCCGGAAAGCAGGATGTTGGTTATCCAACCCTGGGACACCAAACTTCTTCCCGCCATTGAAAAGGCCATCTTTTCCTCTGACCTGGATCTCAACCCCTCAAACGACGGCAAGATGATCCGGATCAGCATTCCCCAGCTCACCGAAGAACGGCGCAAAGAACTGGTGAAAAACGTCAAAAAAATCAGTGAAGAGCACCGGGTTGCCGTCCGCAATCTTCGGCGCGAAGCCATTGACACCTTGAAAAAACAGAAAACCAACAAGGAAATCCCCGAAGACGACTTTTTCAAGTTGCAAGATGAGGCCCAGCACACCACCGACCGGTTCATCAAGCAAATCGATGAAATCCTTGCTGAAAAAGAAAAAGAGGTCATGGCGGTCTAGAATCCGTCACGAATTAAACGTCTTTCCGGCTTTGCCGTTGTCAGTAACAAAGCCGCGCTGCTTTGTTACTGACCTCCATTGCGCCGTTAACACTGCTTCCGTTTTGGTTATCCATTATTGATGATATTATCTGGTAACAACGGCTTGAACATTGCTGCCCCTGCTCCGGCCTTGCGTTAGCCGGCTGCTTGCTGTAACCGCCTGATAACCGAGATACTTCCCATGCCCAAGCTTGACAGCGCCGCCCTCCCCCGCCATATCGCCATCATTATGGATGGAAATGGCCGCTGGGCCGAACAACAAGGCAAACCCCGCATCATGGGCCACCGGGCCGGGGTTGAATCGGTTCAAGATATCGTCCGCGCCGCCAGGGAACTTGGCATCGGCGTACTTACCCTGTATGCTTTTTCCACGGAAAACTGGAAACGACCGCCCGTTGAGGTACAGGCACTCATGGGGCTGTTGAAGACCTTTCTGGAAAGTGAACTCTCAACCATGGTCCACAACAATGTAAGCCTGCGCTGCATTGGCCAGAAAGACCGCATCCCCCCGGAAGTCCTTATGGTTATGGATCGAGTGATTGGGGAAACCGCGGACAATTCAGGGCTGATCCTCAATCTTGCCCTAAGCTATGGCGGAAGAAGTGAAATCACCCAGGCCGTGCAAGCAATCGCCCGCAAATGTCTTGATGGGACTTTGAGTCCCGAGGCGATCAACCAGGCGGTTCTGGAGCAGTACCTGTACACGGCGGGATTGCCTGACCCGGATCTGCTCATTCGCACCGGAGGAGAATCCCGCCTGAGTAATTTTCTCTTGTGGCAGGCATCCTATGCTGAGCTTTATTTTACGGAGATCCTCTGGCCTGATTTCAGAAAACAGGATCTGCTGACCGCCATTCTCGACTTCCAGAAACGGCAACGGCGTTTTGGTAAAACAGGTGAGCAGGCAAAGCAGGCACACGCCAATTGATCTTACACCGCAGGGATGAGAATATTAGGAGCCGTTACGCAACAACCATTGCCAGCTACAACGCCGTTACCTGCCGAGAACACGGCGCTGCCCGCACCATTATCCTTTAACAACGGCCCATGACAGGATCAGCATGAAACGAATCATTACCGGTGTCATGGCAAGCGCTGCCTGGCTGCTCCTTCTTTTTCTGGGGCCATTTCCGCTATTCTGGCTGGCCATTACGGCCCTGGCCGGTGTGGCGCTGGCCGAATACCTCGCCATTGTTCTGCCCGACCTCAGCCGACGCACCAGGGTCCCTCTTATCCTTTTCGGCCTGTTGCCCTTGGTCGGCGTTTATTCCGGTGAAACCACCGGCCTGCTCTGCGGTTTGACTTTTGCCCTGATCGCCCTCCTGCTTCACACCCTTTCCCGCTACGCCAACCTTGCCCATCCTTACGAAGTTATCAGCCGCGGGGGGTTCGGCTATCTCTACCTTGGCATGTGCAGCGCCCATCTGGTCCTGCTCTTGGCTCTGCCGCAAGGACGCGCTTGGCTGCTGTTGCTCACCGCCATTACCGCAGCCTCGGACACCGCCGCCTTCTATACCGGCAGCAAATTTGGCAAACACAAGCTCTGCCCCGCCATCAGCCCCGGAAAAACATGGGAAGGCTTCCTCGGTGGTCTGGTCGGCAGCCTTGCCGCCGCCCTTCTTGTCCGTCACTTCTTTCTCCCCGAACAGAGCCTGCTCTGGATATGCTCCATTGTCCTGCTGCTCGGCTGCCTCGGCGCAGCAGGTGATCTTTCGGAATCAGTCATCAAGCGGGCTTTCGGCGTGAAGGATTCCGGCAGCATTCTGCCGGGACACGGTGGATTGCTGGACCGTATCGACTCCCTGCTGCTCACCGCGCCGTTACTCTTTTATCTGCTGTATTTTCAGACAGGACTGTGTTTGAGGTGAACCATGCGGTTGTATTTTCCTGCTAACCGTTATTTTTCAAAAGAACAGAAGGACTTATGAAAAATATTTCCCTGCTTGGCTCCACCGGCTCAATCGGCCGCAATGTTTTGGAGGTGGTCCGCCAGTTTCCCGGACGTTTCCGCATTGTAGGGCTGGCTGCCGGTACCAATGGCCGCCTGTTGCGTGAACAAATCGAGGCTTTCAATCCGGAAAAGGTCTCCATCGGCGATGCAAAACTGGCGGGCGAACTGTCCCAGAGCCTGCCCGCTGGTTGGTCTGAAAAGATACTGACCGGCGTATCCGGGAATGTTGCCGTTGCCACCCTGCCCAGCGCGGATACGGTTGTTTCCTCCATCGTTGGAGCCGCAGGACTCACCCCCACCATGGCTGCCATCGAGGCCGGTAAAAACATCGCCCTGGCCAACAAGGAAACCCTGGTCATGGCCGGCCACCTGGTTATGGCTGCGGCAAAACGGTGCAAAGTAACCCTGCTGCCCATTGACAGTGAACACAGCGCCATTGCCCAGGCGCTGGAGGCCGGGAAAAAAGCGGATGTCAGCAAGCTCATCCTCACCGCCTCCGGAGGACCGTTTCGCAACCTGAGCGAACGTGAACTCTGGGAAGTAACCCCGGAACAGGCCCTGGCTCACCCCAACTGGGACATGGGCAAAAAAATCTCCATCGACTCTGCTACCCTGATGAACAAAGGGTTGGAGGTCATCGAGGCTCGCTGGCTTTTTGATATCGGAGTCGAGGATATCGAGGTCCTCATCCATCCGCAAAGCATTGTCCATTCCATGGTGGAATACCTGGATGGCTCCGTGGTCGCTCAACTTGGGGTGCCGGACATGCGCATCCCTATCGCCTATGCCCTTTCCTACCCGGAACGGTTGCGGATGAATCTCCCGAGGTTGAACCTGGCCTCGGCATCGGACTTAAGTTTTTCCCGCCCTGATTTTGAAAGATTTCCCGCCCTGAAACTTGCCTATCAGGTATGTAAACGGGGGGGAAGCCTGCCTGCGGTGCTCAATGCCGCCAACGAAGTGGCGGTTGAGGCCTTTCTAGCCCGCTCCATCCGCTTTCCGGAGATCGCCCTGGTGGTCGCGGAAACGGTGAGCCGGTTGCCCAGGGAAGAGGCCGCCACCCTTACAGCGATTCTTGACGCCGACCTTGCCGCCCGAATGCAGGCTGCTTCCATTATCGAATCCCTACGCATGCAAACCCAACAACGCCTTGGCAAAGACGTTCTCAGTCCGGAGCTGCCGCCCGGACACACAACCTTAACCATCTGAAGCCTATGAACTCTATCATTGCCTTTATCCTCGTCCTCGGCCCCCTTATCTTTATCCACGAATTGGGTCATTTTCTCTGCGCCAAGCTGTTCGGAATCCGGGTTCTCAAGTTTTCCCTTGGATTCGGCCCCAAGGTATTGGGCCGAACCATAGGCGATACCGAATACCTCTTGAGCGCCTTCCCCCTCGGCGGCTACGTCAAAATGTACGGAGAAAGCCTCACCGATGAGGTGACCTGCGGGGAGGAAGGCTTTTCCTTTTCCCATAAGGCCATCTGGCAGCGGTTCCTGGTGGTCTTGGCAGGACCGCTCTTCAATCTTGTTTTCGCGGTCCTGCTCTTTTCTTCCATCTTTGCGGTCATGGGCATTTCCCAGCCGGTCAACGAAGCAAGGATCGGCGGGATCACCGTGGATTCTCCGGCGGCCAAGGCCGGACTCGCGGCAAACGATCTTATCCTGAGCATCAATGACACCCCGGTCAAGGAATGGGCCGATGTCGCGCGACTGATCAAGCTCAGCGCAGGAAATCCCGTGACCCTCATTATCAAACGGGACAACCAGACCATGACCATCACCAGCCAACCGAAAATGGAACAGGACAAAAACATCTTCGGCGAGGTGATTGACACCCGCTACATGCTCGGAATACGGGTCGCCGACGAAGTAATCCATATTTCCCCGGGTGAGGCGCTGCAAACCGGAGCGATGCACACCTGGGTCCTGATCAAGATAACCATTCTGGGCATTGTCAAGATCATCCAGAAGGTAGTCCCTGCCAGCGAACTGGGCGGCCCCATCCGCATAGCCCAGATCGCCGGGCAGCAAATGGCGGCAGGCTGGGTAAATCTGCTGCATTTCACCGGACTGCTCAGCGTCAGCCTCGGGGTGCTGAATCTTTTTCCCATTCCCATCCTGGATGGCGGGCATCTCGTATTTTTCGGCGTTGAGGCTATTCGCCGCAAACCGCTGAGCATGGAAACCCGGGAACGTCTCCAGATGATCGGCCTGATCCTTCTAGTTTCCCTAATGCTCTTTGTCTTCTATAACGATTTCCGTTTTCTCGGCAACGGGGGCTGAGGCAGGCAATGGCCTCCTTTTCCGCATCTCCCTCCGTTATCCTCGCCCTGGAAACCGCCACCACCTGCGGCAGTCTGGCCCTGGTCGCGGAAGACCGCTGCCTGGCCGAGTATTCTCTCAACGCCGCCAGCACCCACTCCCGCAGACTGCTTTCCGGGATAGACTGGCTCCTTGCCCAGTGTGAACTGAGCTGGCCCCAGATCAGCGCCATCGCCATCGGCCTCGGCCCCGGCAGCTTTACCGGACTGCGAATCGCCTTGAGCACGGCCAAGGGGTTGTGCATGGCCACGGGAAAACCGCTCATCGGCGTAGGAACCTTGGATGGGCTCGCCGGTCAGTTCCCTTTTTCTTCCCTGCCCATCTGCCCGGTGATCGATGCTCGGAAAAACGAGATCTACACCGCCTTGTACCGTTGCAACCAACAAGGCCTTCCGGAAAAAATCACAGAGGCCATGGTAATCAAGCCGGAGCGGTTGCAGGAATTCATTACCACCCCCACCCTGCTGGTGGGAGATGGCCTGCCCCTGTATGGACAAATGCTCAAGGAATTGCTGGGGGAATACGCCTGTCTTGCGCCAACAGAGATCTGTTATGCCAGGGCAGCCTGCATTGGTTCCGCAGCCTGGGGTCTTTTCCGGCAGGGTGTCTTCCTGGACCCGGCCACGGCTGTGCCTCTCTATGTCCGAGCCTCGGACGCGGAACTGCAGTTCGGCGAAAAAAAGGGAACAAAAAGAGGATAAAGAAGGAAAAAGGTGGAGAGTGCGGCACAACCCTGTGAAGCAAGAGGATGAAAACCCTGCTCTGAAAGAAAAACCAAAACTCAAACATTCCAATTGTAACTATTCAGCAATGCAGCAGATGCGCTGAAGATTCCCTGCGAAGTGTGCTATCCCAGATGAGCAGGCCGATGACAAAGCAAATGTGATGCTGCGGAACAGTAACAAAAATCAGAAACCAAACTCGGACAAGAGATCGTCGACCAGATCCTGCTTGAGGGAAGAAGGTGCGCTGGGTGCGTGGACCCCACGCAGCAATTCCTTCTTTTTTTCCACATTTTCAAGGGAACCATCCTTCTTGATGTTGAGAATAACCAGAACCTCGATGAGCCAATCACGGATCTGATTGAGATCAACGACAATTTTTTCCATCTTCTGCCGGGCGACATCCTGGTATGACTGGGACGCAATAATATCGTACAGGGCGGCCTTCATCTCGACAATCACTGCCCTGGCCTCGGCATTGTCGCCGCCTGTCTGACGAAGCATATTCTCAAGCGCATCGACTTGCATGATAATCCTGTCGGATTTATCAAGGACAGCCCCGGTGGACTGCTCCATGAGCTGCACCACATCCTGGGCATGGCTCACCACAAATGGCGCCTGTTCACCGGCATTGGCCAAGGGCACCTGCACGGTTTTCATATTGACCAACATGGTATTGATCTTCTTGGCCAGCAATGAAAGCACACCCTCGGCATTAACCTCGGGCACATCACCCATGTAATCTCCCCGCAGAAAAGAATCGGTGATCTCCACCAGGGAGGCTATGCTTTTTTCAAAATGCTGATTGTTTGTTTTTACCATATCACCCACTGCTTCCTTGCCGATAAATGTAAAATTTCAACAAGTTACACATGTAAACCAATTATGCACCCAGAAAAACTCTACAGGAAGAACACAGGGAAAGCAACCTCAATGACCTGCTCTCCATTACAAGACATCCCATCTTACGAAAAAATCCGTGCTCCAAATTAACGGTAACGCGCCGCCGAGGCGTAAAACCGTTCTTTAGCGACATACATCTGACGATCCGCCTCCTTGGCCAAAGCTTCGGGAGGATATCTGTTCGTGCCGGCCTTGCCCAGACTGACCGTAACCGGAAACTCGGTGCCGTCCGGCAAGGGAATGCTGAGGCCGGAAAAAACCTGATTTTGCAGCCGTTCGATAAAGTGCCCAGCATCCTCGTCCGTGCTGTTGGTGAGCAGAACAATAAATTCGTCCCCACCGGTCCTCGCCGCGATATCGGTACTGCGCATGGTATTCCGCAGGGCCTCGGCAACGGTGACAATCAGCCGATCGCCGGTTTCATGCCCGTAATTGTCGTTGAGTTTTTTCAACTGGTTGATATCTCCCAGCACCAAGGCATGATGGATCCCGTAAACGCGGAATTTTTCCTGTTCCTCCTCCATGGACTGGGTCAGATACCCACGGTTGAAGAGTCCGGTCAGCGCATCCTTATTCGCCTTTTCCTCAAGCTGACGCAAAAGAAGCTGATTCTGGAAATAGGCCCCCATCGGTTCCGTAACCAGGCGAAGAATCCCCATTTCTTCCTGGTCAAGACTGCCTTCCAACAACACCAGCCCCACCCGCTGGCCCTGTGCCCCGACCAAGGGAATCTGGGTGCTCTTTGGCCAAGGGAGAACCGACTCAGCCAAAAGACCATCGGAATTAAATCGCTGTAGATCCCGTGACATACAGGCCTTGGTCACAGTCGTCCACTCTGTGATGGTCATACCGCTCTGATGGGAAAGCCAAATGTTGCCCGCCCGGATATCGTTGATTATGAGGCCTGCCGCGCCGGCATGGAGATCCGGCAAGATCGCATCGAGAAAATATCCGGCAACCTCTTTGATCCCGGCCTCTTTCTGCAGGTAGATGCCGAAATCAACCAAAAGATGCAACACCTTGTTTTTACTTGCAATCTCCTCCCGTTGGCCGCGAATTTGACCAATCAGCTCCACCTGACGGGTGATATCCCTGAACAGGAGCAACCCCCCTTTATTATTAGGGGCGACAGAAAATATCTCCGTATAAACCCGTCCCTCCGCTTCGTGGCTTTTCTTCTGGCCATTGGCCTCGCTGAACCCGCGCTGGGCTGGGCAGCCTTGGCATGGAGCGCTGTAACCGAACAGAGCATAGCAATGGGTCACGCTTTGACTGGGAAACAGGTCGGCAACCGCCCTGTTCTGCCGTTGAACCAGAAAATTTTCATCCACGGCGAGCAGGGCTTCCGGAAGATTATCCATGAGCTGGGTCAAAAACTGCTGTTCTTCCTGGTTCAACCGTCGGCGACGTTCGAGGAGAATATTCTTGGCCTGCAATTCTTTCCGGTCAAGATCGCTGCGCCGGAGCAGGGTGATTTCCTGGGTGACATCAAGGAGAGTGAGCAGGCACTGACCCTGCCAGACCTGGCAGGATACCTTAAGATAGATGTCACCCTCGTGCGTCTTGAGAGTCAGAGCCTGGCGCTTGCCCTCCTGGTCTGGCATATCGACTGGACACCCTTCACAGCGTACCTCGCTGCCAAACAAGGCTTTATGGCACGGCTGGCCGATCATTTCCAGTTCGGCACGGCGAAAAAAATCCAGGGCAACGTTGTTGGCAAAAGTAACCAAACACGCTCCGCTGCAGAGCAAAATCCCTGTCTGCACCGCACCGAGCATTTCCTGAATTTCCGTGTCTGGCGAAAAAAAAACTGTTTTTCCCATGCGCTCTCAGATCCCGACAAATTTAAAGTCGCTAGATAATAAATTTATAGCCTAGCAAAAAACCGAACCTTTTAACACACAAAAAAAAAATCATCCCTCCAAAATACATAGAGGTATGTAGCCTCAAGCCGTCAAAGGAGCTGTTCGATCTCCTGCCATTTCTTTTCAAGACGTTGCGAGGAAATCGGATAGGGTGTTCCCAGCTCCTGGGCAAAGAGCGACACCCTGAACTCTTCAATCATCTCTCGGTATTCCAGCAACCTTTCCGACAGGGAGGCAGAAAGATCTTTACCTCCGGCGGCAAGGGTATAGCGATCCTCATGGATTGCCACCTGCCGCGCCTTGAGCGCATCCTTGCCCGGCGAGACCAGAGCCCGCTCAAGCCGAATACGCACAGCCTTCAAGTAACGGCACAAGGAAGACAACCGCGGCAAAACGGTTTCCCGCAGAAAATCAGCAGGCACAATCATCGACACCTGCCGACGGTACTCGACAAATCGTGCGTCCTCGCCCTTTGTCCCTTGGGCTTTTCCGGAAGCCCTGGCAATGGCGTCCAGAGTTGCCCGCCGTTCCTGCAACACCAAGACGACAGCCTCAAAAATCTCACGACAAAGCGGAAAGAGCCCCCTCCCCCGCACCTCTTCGACCTTGGCGGCAAAGCGACCGGCAGAGAGCGGCAGACCCTCGCGGATGTCAAACACCTTGAAAAAAATAAAATACCACAGGTCTTCATTGATCTGCTCGTGGGAGCCGAGTCCCTCATACAGCGCCCAATGGGAACGGGGAATGACCAGATCCTTGCGCAGGGACTTGACCTGCGGGGCAAACTCATTGCAATACAATCGAAGCAGCGTCTGCCTGGTGTTCTGCCGCGCCTCGTTTTCATTCATGAAAAGACGCTGCCCCAAGCCTTCTTGCTCATCAAAATACAGACCCGGATAAACATAGCCCTGCAAGGCCCCATTAGCCCCGGGCACCGGCAGGGAGGCAGGCGTCTGGCCGAACTGGGCCGGAGTGATATTTTTTTGTTCCCAGCGCGCCTTCAGCTCGGCCATCTGCCCTGGGTTAAAAAGTTCGGCCTGATCTGCGGGCCTGCCTTGCAACTCACTGAAATCCCTGGTCACTGTAATGATTCCGCCTTGCCCATCCAGCAGACAAAAGCGAAACCGCAGATGGGGCGGAAGATCGGCCAGTGGCCAGTCCCGGCCATTAATCCGCAGCTTGAAGGAATCAGCGATCACCTGTTCCAGAGCACGATACAGGGAACCTCGCCCAAAAGGCAAATCCCGGACAATCTCCGCCGCGGTCTGAGGAATGGGCACCAGTTGCTTGCGCAGCCCCTTGGGAAGTCCCTTGAGCAAAAAAACCACCTTTTCGGCAAGCATGCCCGGAACCAGCCACTCAAAAAGCTCAGCACGCAGATGCGACGCCAAGGTAAGGGGAATCCGCGCCGTTACCCCATCGTCCTCCTCCCCTGGGGCAAATCGGTAGGACAGAGCCAGCTCACACTCACCCGCAGCCAAGATAAGGGGAAACTGCTCCAGAGCCGCAGCCTCTGGCAATTGCCTCCGGACATCATCGGCGGTCATGACGAGCCGCGCCCGGGCTACGGGATCCTTCAACCACTGGTTCAGGCTTCGCTGATCACGCACCTCCGGGCCAAGACGTTCCTCGTAAAAATCAAAGAGGGCCTGGTCATCCACCATGATGGTACGCAAGCGCAGCCGATCTTCCATGTCCTGCAGCTGCGCCACCAGGGCAGTATTTCCGACAAGAAACGGATATTCCCCCTTCAGTTCCCCCTCAATCAGGGCGGACTGGATGAAAATCCGCCGCGCCTCCTCCGGTTTGATCAAACCGAAATTAACCTTACGCCTCGGCACGATAACCAGCCCGAACAGGCTGACCTTTTCAAAGGCAACCACCTGCCCCCGTCCTTTTTCCCAGTGCGGTTCGGAGTATGAAGAGCGGCACAGCTCCCCGGCCAGGGGCTCGATCCACTCTGGTTCGATGCCGGCAACGGTCCGGGCATAGAGGCGCGAGGTTTCCACCAACTCGGCGGCCATGAGCCAGTCGCCGGTCTTGCCGAACTGACTTGAACCGGGAAAGATCATGACCTCCCTCCCTCCTCCGGCCTGATAGATATTCTTCTCCTTCTTCACCGCGATATTCCTGAGATTGCCGCTCAAAATCGCTCGATGGACGGCATCCGGAGAGGCAGGCTGGGTGTTGATTTCAAAACCTGGCTCCTCGTCAAGCACCTGACGGATCTGCTCGTGGATATCGCGCCATTCCCGCATCCTCAGGAAGGAAAGATAATGACTGACGCAGAACTTGCGCATCCGGGAAAGGCTTTGCAGTTTGTCAAAGGTGGCGTGGTATGCATCCCAGAGGGCGAGAAAAAAAAGGAAATCCGAGGGGGTCTTGACGAAACGGGCATGGGCCGCATCCGCCGCCGCTTCTTTGTCAAGTGGCCTGACCCGCGGATCCTGGATGCTAAGACCTGCGGCGATAACCGTCACCTCGCGCAGGGCGTTCTGGTCACGGGCCTCGATGATCATCCGGGAGATCCTCGGATCCAAGGGCAGCCGGGCCATGAGCCGGCCGTGCGCGGTGAGTCGCCGCTGCCGATCTAAAGCGCCAAGCTCGGTGAGCAGTCCATAGCCATCCTGAATAGCCCTCCCCGAAGGCGGATCGAGAAAGGGGAAACGGGCCGGATCTCCCAATCTCAGGCTGGTCATCCGCAGAATAACCTCGGCCAGATTGGTCCGCAGAATTTCAGGTGGCGTATAATCGGGACGGTTGCTGTAATCCTCCTCGGAATAAAGACGGATGCAAACCCCTGGTCCCACCCTGCCGCAGCGGCCCTTGCGCTGGTCGCAGCTTGCCCGGGAAACCGAAACGATGGGCAGCTTGCTGGTCCGGGCTCGGACATTGTAGCTTGCCAACCGGGCCAGGCCGGTATCAACCACATAGCGGATGCCGGGCACGGTAATGGAGGTTTCGGCCACGTTGGTGGCGACCACGATCTTTCTCCCTGTTACCGGCTGAAAGATCTTTTTCTGATCTCCCGGCGAGAGCCTGCCGAACAGAGGCAGCACCACGGCCGCTTGCCTGCCCGCCCGTTTGTCGAGCCGGGCGCCCAAGGCCTCGACGGTTTCTAGGATATCCCGTTCAGCAGGCATGAAGACCAGGATATCGCCTGGGCCTTCATGTTGACAGAGGTCGCACACCGCCTGAACGGCTTGGTCCACGTAGCTCTGCTCTCCTTCCTCCTCTTTCTCCGGATCCAAGGGCTGATATCGCACCTCCACCGGATAGGTCCGTCCCGAAACCTCAATCACCGGGGCATTGCCGAAATGCTTGGCAAACCGGGCCGTATCGATGGTAGCCGAGGTGATCAACACCGAAAGATCCGGCCGGCGGATCAGGAGCTGCTTGAGCAGGCCCAGGAGGAAATCGATATTGAGACTCCGCTCATGGGCCTCGTCAATGATAATCGTATCGTAGGCGGAAAGATTCCGGTCATGGTGCGCCTCGGCCAACAGGATTCCATCGGTCATAAACTTGAGCCGGGTATTCCGGCTTGTCTGATCCTTGAAACGGATCTTGTAACCGACCAGAGAAGCTTGGGGCCCAAGTTCTTCGGCAACCCGTTCGGCCACGGCAATGGCCGCTATCCGCCGGGGCTGGGTGCAGCCGATCCGTTTGCGCCTGCCGCGTCCGGCCTCAAGGCACATCTTGGGCAACTGGGTAGTCTTGCCGGAACCGGTATCCCCGGCAATGATTACCACCTGACTGGCGCGGATCGCCTGAATAATTTCCTGCCGGTGCGCCACGATGGGCAACTCGGCAGGATAGTGCATCGTGATCTCTTCATTTTCCCTTGTCACTGGGGCCTATTCCTTCATCGTTAAACTGCTGGTAACCATGCCGGACAATGGCTTGGCATACCTTCCGAGCGACTCATGCAGCATGTCCGGCAAAAATATTTTTTTCTTTTCTTCAAGAAGAATGCTGAACAGTCCGAAAATAATGTAGAATTTTTAAAATTACGAAAGTACAATACCCTTCAGTCATGTAAAGATATACTCCCTCGTGACTGAAAATTTCAGCGATCATACAAATTTTCTTCTAAAAACACAGGGAAGAACTCGACAATACACACACAAAACAAACGGACACCGACAACAAACTGACAGGCTTATGTGGCAAAACCCGCTATCAGGCGAGGAAGAGAGGACAAGGAGGAAAAGGATGACTGAAGAAATGAGTAATATTAACACTGCCATTGAAGCATCACAAAAAACCGTTGTCTCCCGTGAAAAGGAGACCGGCGAGGATGCCGAACGCCCCAAGGGCCCGGTGGGCCTCGATATCGGGACCAGCCACATCGTAATGGCCCAGAACAAGGGCAAAAACATCCACACCATCAAACAGCTCAACGCTTTTTTCACCATCCCCTACTCGAAATTCACCAAGAAGATCCTGGTGGACAACGAGGTTACTTTTTTTGAAAAAGGCGACATGTTCTACATCCTCGGTTATTCGGCTGAGAATTTCGCCAACATGTTCAACACCAACACCCGTCGCACCATGGAGAAAGGCTTGCTCTCCGCCCGTGAGGACGAAGGGATCAATGTACTCCAAGCCATCATCGGCACCCTGATCAAGAGACCCAAAAACCCCGGCGAAGTCATCTGTTTCAGCATGCCCGGCACTCCGGTTGACAGCGGTCAGTCCGTGGTTTACCACGAATCCATCATCAAGATGTACCTGGCCACCCTGGGCTACAACCCGATTTCCATCAACGAGGGATTGGCCACGGTCATGGCCGAACTCGCGGAAGACAACTTCACCGGCATCGGCATCAGCATGGGCGGCGGCATGTGCAACATCTGCCTGGCCTACCTCTCCGTACCGGTCATCACCTACAGCATCCAGAAAGGCGGCGACTACATCGACCAGATGGTCGGAATCTCGGTGGGCGAACCGGCCACCAAGGTCAAGACCATCAAGGAAAGTACCTTCCGCTTGGCCAAGCCCCCGAAAAACCGGGTTGAAACCGCCCTGCAGATCTATTATGACGACTTGATCCACACCCTGCTGCACAGCCTCCAGGACGTGCTGCACTCTTCCGACAAGATTCCGAAAATCGCCAAGCCCATCCCCATCGTGCTGGCAGGCGGCACTGCCCTGCCCAACGGCTTCAAGGATCACTTCGAGAAGGCGCTGAAAGAGTTCAATCTGCCCATCGAAATCTCCGAGGTCAGGATTGCCGAAGACCCCCTCAACACCACGGCCAAAGGTGCCATGGTCATGGCGCTTTCCGAAGAAATTTAAGGAAAGAAGAGACAGTCCGTAACAGAAATCGACATAACTACCAACGCTCAGAAAAAGAGGGGGGAGTGGCCAACCGGCCGCTCCCCCCTCTTTTTTGTAATGCCGGCATGCCGCTCTCCCTAGTAGCGAAGAAAGACAAGAAAGCAGCCTTTCTTAAAAACTGCGGAGAATTACATCAAAAGAACACCTCTCTCGGAGCCAAAACACCTCTCACAAGACCGCACCTTCCTGGGAGAGACGAACCTCCATCTGCTTATCCTTCCTGACCTCGAAGCGCTGCTCTCCGATCTTTCGGTTCTGGTGAAAAAACTGAACGGTCCAGGTTCCGTATATCTGCATTTTTTCCGTGAAGGTAAGGGCCTCAACCTGGCGCTGCATGTACCTGACCTGCTGATTTGAGGTGCGGACCAGCTTTCCATCCGGCCCGTACCATTGAATCACCAAGGGCAGCGGTTGGTCCACCGGGAGAAAATTCACCGAATAGAGAGCGCCCAGGGTGGCCCCGACCTTTCCGGAAATATTATTCGTCCCTCCGGCAAACATCTGAAGTTTTTTCATGTTCAGTTCGATATCGCGGATATTTTCATAGGCGGCGCTCAATTCGGCAACCTGATGAAACGGCTGCTGCACCAAGCCGGCGCCCTCAATCTTCAATGCCCAGATCTTCACCGGGCGGGACGGCCCCGCCGAGGTCTCCGATGCCTTGGTCCCTTGCTCGGCCTTGGCAACTTCGCCACTGCGCGGCGCAGCCACCGCGCCCAGGCTGCTCTCCTGACCCGGAGCCTTGAACCCTTTTGCCGTGTTGATCTTCTTGGCCCTTTTTATATTTTTCACATTCTGCAAGGAAGCTTTGGTCAGGTCGGCACCCTCCAGGTTGGCCCTGTTCAGGTCGGCATCATTGAGGTTGGCATTGACCAAAATGGCGTGGGACAGGTCGGCATCGGTGAGGTCTGCCCAACGCAGGTCGCCGTCCCGGAGATTGGCTCCGGTGAGGATGGCATTGGTCAAATCGGCATTGGCCAGATCAACATTGCTGAGATCAGCCTTGCTCAGATTGGCATCGATGAGATTGGCATTTCGCAGGTCAAGGCTGGTCAGCTTCGCATCGCTCAACACTGTCTCGCGCAGGTTCTTGAGATCGAAATGTTTGGCCGCCGTCAGGTTGATCCCGGACAGATTCGCCCCCTTCAGGTCAGCATTGCTAAAATTGGCATTGGCCAGTTCTGCATTGCTCAAATCCGCCCGGTTCAGATAGGCATGGCTCAACTTCGCCCGGGTAAGATCCGCGCCCTGCAACTTGGCATTGTTCAAATTCGCCCCACTGAGATCGACGGTGTTCAGCCTTGATTTGCGCAGATCGGCATTGGTAAGATTGGTTTTGACCATAAGGGTACGGACACCGAAATCAACCCCGGACAAACGAGCGCCGGTGAGGTTGGCCTCGGTCAGATCAACACGCCCCATCACGGCTTTTTGACAGTTGGCCTCGGTGAGATTCGCCTGTTGGAAATTCGCCCCGTCAAACTCTCCGGCAATAAGACTTGCCTTGGTGAGATTGGCTCCTCGAAAGTTGGCCTTTTCAGCGCTAACCCCGTTAAGCACAGCGCCATTGAGATTTGCCCGACTCAGGTCAGCATCATTTAATTTGGCCTCGCCCAGGTTTGTCCCGCCCAAGCTCGCCTCGGCAAGATTCGCTCCGTCAAGGTCCACCCCGCTCACATCCGCGCCGTCGAGATTCGCGCGACTCAAATTTGCCTTGGCCAAGACAATTCCCCGCAGATTGGTCCAACGCAGATCCACCTCGTTGAGAATGGCTCCGGAGAGATTCGCCCCTTGGAGAAAGACGGAGGTGAGATTGGTATTCCTCAGCTTTGCTTCACTCAGGTTTGCCGAAGCAAAGTTGGTTTTCGTGAAATTCGCTCCGGAAAAATCAGCGCCGCGAGCGTCGCTTTCCGTGCAATCCGTTTCAAGCAGGATGGCGCCCGCCAGTATCGCCTGCTGAAGATCCGCCCCACGGAGATTGCTTCTGACAAGATCGGCATCGGTCAGGTTTGCCTCGGTGAGCCTGGCCTGCGACAGATCCGCTTTCCCAAGTTTAGCCCCGATAAGAATGGCCCCCCGGAGGTCCGCCTCCCTGAGATCGGCATTCAACAGGTTTGCCTGACTGAAATTCACCCCGCGCATATCAGCCTCACGCAGGTTCGCTCCTTCAAAATTAGCATTCTGAAAATTCAGCCCTCGCAGATTCTTACCGGCAAGATTCGCCCCGTGGAAATCTTTGCCCGCGAACCGGGGAGTATCGGCAGTGCCAGTCACCTCGGACGCCGCGCCCTTTTCTTCCGCCGGACGGTTCTCCTGGGAAGAATCAGCAGACTTAGAGGCAGAAGCCCCGGAAAACCAGGGCAACACGATTCGGCCATTCTCGAGGAGAAAATACCCTCCGCCACCAACCAGGGCAAGCAGCACAACAGCAGCGACTGCCTGCCCGAACCCGGCAAGGAAAGATCGCCTGCCCCCTCCTTGGTCGGCAACCCGAACGAGGGTTTTTTCCGAATGGCACCGTGGACAGGGGGCTTTCCTGCCGGCAAAGGCAGGCGACACCATCTTCTGAAATCCACACTTATCGCAGCAGAAAATGGCGCGGCCGGACTTGTTTGCCGCCGCAGCGGACTTTTTCCCCACCACCACGGTATGTTTGCATTTCGGACAAGGCACAGCCTTGCCGACATGGCGGTCTTCAACCTCTACGGAATACCTGCATTTATCGCAGTAAAAAATCATCCAACACCCTCAGCTGAACCAAAAAGCGCACCTACATTCCACCGACCGGCCACAGCTCGCCAAGCCGGTATGCGACAAGAGCTACAACAGTCATCGACCATAACGAAAAAATACTTCATGTATTTATTGAAATCGTAAAAAAAATCGCATTGATAACGCTTGCGGCTTTATATTTTTTACTGTGGTATTTCGGATCTGTGTTCTTTTTTATTTTTACCTGTCCAGCATATTTTTTCGACAAGAACAAGAGCATTGCTGTAAAAAATATTCAGATGAAGTATTATACTACTTTATCTGGTGGGGCGACAGTCTCTTGCCGACTTCAAGGATGAAACTCCCCAAAAGACGGCACACCATGCTTCGTGGAATTTCTTTTTTTCCTGTTGCATCTATGTATTTACCTCCCTCCGTGGGATCGAACACCATTCTGTAGCAAAATCCGAGGCCATAACCTTCCGTGGACAAACCAAAGCAACCAACGCCGCCCCAACCAGAAAACAAGCCCGACGCCCAGGCGGAAAAAAAAATCTTCGATCCCAGGGAACAGGCCATTAAGTACAAGGCCTACCGTCATATTTTCTCGGACAAGGATGTAAAAAAAGGTCTTGACGAAAAAGCCATCATCCGCAAGATCAAAAAAAGTAAAAGCCTGAGCGGCCGTTATCGCCAGTACCTGGAAATGCGTGAGGACGACAAGCGCGGCAGCCATGCGTACCCCTGGCAGAATCCCTTCAACCGCGTTCTGTTCTGGTCAGCTTACTGGCTGCCGCGTTTTCTGAAATGGGGCACCCTGCTTTCCCTGGCCCTCTTCATCCTCAACTACCTACCCGGCCCGACCCAGCATATCGTCGAGGTGCTCATTGCCCGCTCCATCTATGACACCGCTCCCATCGAGCGATTGCCCGATGATCTGGAAACCTATGCCCACTCCGCCGATATCAAGGACAGCCGGGGCGCCATCATCAAATCCTACGGCAAACGCAAAGTAACTCAGCAGCTCCCCGCCTCCGCCCAGAAGGCTTTACTGGCCTGCGAGGATCATTATTTCATGCCCCACCCCGGCAATACCTGGTATGAGAATCTCTTTCTGATTCATCCCGGCGTCAGCTGGCTGAATCTGGTCGGTGCGGTCAAAGACACCCTCCAGGGCGATCCCCGCGGGGCCAGCACCATTGTCATGCAGAATGCAAAAAAAATCCTTGGCAACGAAAAAAGAACCATCGCCAACAAGCTGGAAGAAATCATCATCGCCTACATGATGGTTGCCAAATTCGGTAAGGAAAAGAATCTTAACTTTTACATCAATACCGTACCGGTGGGGGCAAACATCTACGGATTCCCTGCCGCCGCCACCAATTATTTCAAGAAAGATCTGGCAGCCCTCAACATGCAACAACTGGTGACCATCGGCTCCTTCATCCCAAACCACAATCGCCAGGTCGCCTTTTACGAGATCGTCAACGGCAAGAATTTCACCGAGCTCTCTCCTGCCCTGCAGAGTCATGCCAAAAGCGCCATCAACAAGATCAATCTCGCCCTCACCCACCTCTGGAAACGCCACGAAATACCGGACGACCAGTACCGGAGCTGGCTGTTAAACGACGAAGAATCCATCCGCCGCATCGGGTTCCGCGATTTCCGCTCCCCTCTGTACGGGGAGGAGGAGTGGACCTCCTGGAATGTCATCAAGGAGGTCTCTTCTCGAACTTACACCATCAATGGCCGCGAGGTTTCCGGCTCCCAGCTGCTGCTTGACGAAAAAGGGGCTGTCTCCATAGAGACCGGCACGGACCTGGCCCTGATCGAAAAAATGAAGGGCATCATCGGCGAATTCCTGGAGAGCACGTATTTTAAAGATATCCTTTCGGCCAGCAACCAGGAAACCTGGCAGCGTGACAAGGAACGCTATACCTCCCGCGGCCTTACCCCGCCCTACACCGATTTCAACAGCTTTCTCGAATACCTGCAACGCAACATCAATGTCGGCCTCCTTGCCGTCAACCAGAAGGGCGAGATCGTTGCCTATGTCGGCGGCAAGGAGTTTTTGCAAACCAGAAACAACGAAAAAGACGAAGATGAGGACGAAGCCCCGGAGCCCAACGAAACCGCCACCGACAACAACACCGGCAAGAGCGACAAACATGAATCCGTGATCATCGACATCATGAACAGAAAGGCAAAGATCACGCCTTCCTCCACCATGAAACCGATCATTGCCTACTACTCCATGGTGGCCAACAACACCAAGATGAGCGACCGCTTTGCCGACAAGCCCATTGAATACAAATATGTGGCAAGTACCGGCAGACAGACCTGGCTGCCCCGCAACTGGTACAACTACGACGCCAACCGGCCCATGGGCCGCGAATACAACCTGCTGGAAGCACAGGTAATTTCCATCAACACAATTTTCGCCAGACTCTACACCAACCCCTTGCTCCGCAACGCCATGCTCCTCGGCTTTGACCAGGTCGGTCTCGACTACAGCAAGGAAGACGCAAAATACTGGCCCTTCGGCATCGGCTCCTCGGCGGTCTCCGTACAGCAATGGCTTGGCATCTACAACGCCTTCCTGGACGGCCAGTACCGCGATCCGTCTTTTGTCCGGCGGATACAGATAAACGGCAAGACGGTATACGACCGAGACCAGGACGAACAGTACGCCAATATTCCGCTTTTCGACTCCAAGAAGGAACGGGAGGCAGAGATGAACGCCCTGTACGAGGTCTGCAATCGCGGCACTGGCTCCGCCATGAAAACAGAATTCAAGCATCACAAAAACCTGGTCTCCGGCAAGACCGGCACCGCGCCGATGAACAAGTCCGCCCTTTTCATCAGCCATTTCAACCCGTACCGCGATCGGAAAACCCACATGGACCGGACCATAACCATGCTTATTTCCGTAACCACCAATACCGGCGGCTTTAAAAGCGTGGGCACCTCCGGCAACGCACCGGCCAAGATTGCCGGACGCATTTACAACCATCTCTTCCAGCAGGAGATGCAGGAGATGATGGACAAAAACATCGACAAGGCAAAACGCGAGGATACCCATTTCCGCAACAATCAGGTTTACTGGGCCAACGTCAACCGCTACATGGATACCCTTATGACGGGAAAATGCGGCAACAGCCTCATTGCCGACAACATCATCGGAGTTGACGACTACGGGGAGGCCTTAGTACAGATTCTGAACAGCAACACCAAGATCTACACCGGCCGCGATGATGTTTTCGCCCAACTGGTCCAGTATTACTGCGATCAGGAAAAGATGGTCCGAATGGACTCAGCTCCGGCAAACTGAAAACAAAAAACAAACGCACTCCGACCGGGCGCGGTGGATGCACGCACGGCTTTACAAACCATGCCGCACATGGCATAGTGGCACAGTTTCACACCAGCCTGAAACCACGCAATCAAAAGGTTAGTAATCACGGGACAAAAACCGAGACCAAAACCTGCAACTCCATAACTCTGCAAGCGATTACGTCAGAAGAGAGACTCCATATGGCCAAGATAGGAAGAAATGATCTGTGTTTCTGCGGCAGCGGGAAGAAATTCAAGAGGTGCTGCCTGGGAGCTCGCACCAGCTCCCCAGCAAAACCCGCTATCCCCTCGGTAAAATTTGAAGTAGAAAAAATCCAGGAAAGCGCCAGGGCCAAGAAAGCAGCGGTCCTGGCCCTGGGAGTTTTCGTTCTTTTCTCCACCACCAACGGCGACGCCTGGCTCCTGGAAGTAACAGACATGGATGCCATCCAGGTGGCGCAGGGAGGAGAAAAGCTCGAGGTGCAGATCGAAGAGAATCCTGAAACCATCGAAATCAACTGGACCCACAAGTTCGATATCAAAAACAAAAAATTTATTCTCACCTCATACAAGGACAAGAGCGAAGAGATTCGGGAAGACTATCCGGTCCATTCCATTCTTTCCACGGTAAAAAAAATCCGCAGCCGCATTCCGCCCGAACTGATCAGCACCATCCACCTGGACACCGATCAAGAGAGCCAAGCACAGCCAGGCTGAGTCAGACTGCCAGGGAATGAACCGCACGGCATTTTCTGAAATCAGCACGAAACAAGAGGCGGGAGATTTCTCGCCTTTTGTTTTCCATGGCAATCCCTCGTCGTGCCGCCACGGTGAAAATCGCCATACCCCCTCAGAACTATCTGATTAACTGCACCGCTCCCCTTGCTGTTTCCGGCCTGACCCTCTTTTCCGGCTTCGGACCAGGCACCCTCCTGATGCCTGTCTCCGCCCTGATATTTGAGACGAACTGACTCAAAGCCCGTCACAATCCTTTGCAAAAAACACAGGTGGGAAATTGAGATTGACCAATACATTTTAATCTGGACAACAATTAAGAAAAGACTTAAATTCTATTTCTCCATGGAACCGCGAAACCGACCAAGCAATCAGCAAGGAGAACGCCATGCCCATCTATGAATACCGCTGCCAGGAATGCAAGGCCTTATTCGAAACCATTGTCACTTCTACAGAAGCCGCCGCCGAAGCCGTTTGCCCGAAATGCGGCAGCAGCAACGTAAAAAAAACCATCTCCGCCTCAAGCTTCCGGATTTCCTCCGGCTCAAGCTCCATCCCCTCCGGAGCGCTTTCGGGCTGCTCCACAAAATCGGGTTTTTCCTGAGGCTGAAAACGATGCGGCCGGTCCGGCCGCACTACAATCAAGAGTCGCGGAAAAGTTCCCCCCTACGCAAATCTCGGGATCAGTAATACACCCGAAACGCACAACTGAAAGTGGTGGGGACAAGGCCGAATTCAGAAACGATGGAGCTGTTCTCTGGACGATCACCCCTGGGAAGAGAAAGGCCTACCGCAAACTCCGCCTCATCGGAAAGCGAGTACACCCCATTGAGACTCAACTGCTGGGAATGATCGCTCCAGTTGACAAGAAGCAGGGCTTGCCCGGTCAGCAACGGAGAAAACTCGTAACTTGCGCCCAAGGCTGTGTAATCCCGCCCCGTGTATCCTTCCCCCAGACGACCTGAAACCAAGGCCTGATTTAGGGCCTCGCTGGAACTATATCCCTGGCCATGATGGAACTGCTCAAGACGCAGCTCAAGGCTGTCGGCAAAACGATGTTCCAGCCCCACACTCACCTCGGTGCCGCCGGCAAGTCCGTCTTGTTCCGGGTCGGCATAATGCCCCTCCGCCCGGATACCAAGCCAGTCAAAAAGCTCCCCCTGCAGAGAACCGCCGGTGATTCGGTGCGTACGCACCGAACCTCCAAGAACCCCAAATTCCCAATCGTTGCGATTGACGACAAGCCTGGCCAGCAAAGAGTTCCTGCTCCAATCTGGCCGGTGGTTCCAATCTGTATCAGTCGTGCTCTTGGGCGCATAACCAAGTACCCCGATCAGGCTCAACTGGGCAAGATTTCCCAGTCGCACCTCGGCCCGTCCGCTGTCAACCCCCGGTTTGTAAGCTCGATAAAAGGTTTGCGCCGCAAAGGGGGCAAAAAAATCATTGGGAGTAAAATACATGGTGGTGGCCAAGTTCACCGGTTGTCGGCCAATGCTCCATTCGGTGTTCTGCCGTACATAATGGAAGGCGGCGGTATCCACACTGAGGCTCGCCTCGGAGTTGCCGGTTGCATGCTGCTGCCAGGAAAGCAGGCCGCTTCGCTCTGGATCGGCCTGCCTGGCGCCAAGGGCGTTATTGGGTGTGGCGCGGAAATTTTGCAGGAGATTCAGATCAAAACGTCCATTCTCGCGATACTTTGCCGCAACCAGAAGCCGTTGGTCCAAATCCCAATACAGATCCTCTCGGCTCTCATAAAACTCTGCTGCCTCCGGATTTCGGCTATAAGCAACACCCAGACCGGTAAATCCCCGCAGGTTTACAGAGGCATCCTCTGATTGCCACTCGGTAAACGCCTGTCCCTGAGCAGAAAAAAGGGAAAGCACGCCCACGAAAAGCGTGGACAGTGAGAGACCAGCCCTCCTCATCCGCGCACCTCATCGCGCTCCAATCTGCCGTCCCGGAGATGGATGAGCCGGTGGGCCCGATCCATGACCCGCTGATCATGGGTGGAAAAAAGAAAGGTTACGCCCTGCTCATGGTTGAGACGCTCCATGAGCTCAAGGATCGCAGCCGCCGTTGCCGAATCCACATTGGCGGTGGGCTCATCCGCAAGGACAATGGCAGGTCGGGAGACGATGGCCCGAGCAATGGCAACCCGCTGCTGCTGACCACCGGAAAGCTCATCCGGCCTGCGCTCGGCCAGTTCGGCCATGCCGACCTCGGCCAGCACCGCCATGACCCGCTGACGCCGCTGGGCATGGGGAATATTCTGCAGGGCCAGAACAAACTCGGCGTTTTCACAGGCGGTCAGCACCGGGTTAAGGTTGTAAGACTGGAAGACAAAACCGATGCGGTCGCGCCGCAGCCTGGCCAGGTCGCTGCGACCCAGTTGAGCCAGATCGCGCCCCTCAAGCAGTACCCTGCCCTGGGACGGTTCATCCAGGGCGCCGATCAGATTGAGAATCGTAGTCTTTCCGGAACCGGATGGGCCGCAGAGCACGCTGAATTCACCACACTGGACCTCCAGGGAAAAATCCGTCACCGCAGCGACCTGTAGCTTGCCCTGCTGGTAAATCCTGCTGACATTTTCAAGTTGCACCAACGGCGTGTTGTTCATGCTCGGCCTTTCTGTATGGTTCAAACTTAGAAGGAACTATCCCTGCTTCAGATTTTCCACCGGAGTCATCCTGCCCGCCTTAAAGGCCGGAAAGATCGCGGCCACGATGGTCAGGAAAAACACCGCCCATGCTATCCACATGGCGCTTTCCCTGTAAAGGCGAAACTTCATCACCGGATCTATCAAAACCCCGCCGGCACTGTAATCCGTCCCTATCTGCCCGCTGAAATCAAGGCCGATCCTGGTCATATAAAGGAACCAGGGCGTGGTGATAACCACCCCCAGAGCCAACCCCAAAATTCCGAGCCAGCAGGACTCCAGCAGCACCAGCCGCACGACTTGGCCCGGCATCATCCCCAGCGCCATCATTATCCCAAATTCCCGTTGCCTTTCCATAACGCTCATCAACAAGGTATTCATGATCCCGGCGGCAATGACCAGACCGACCAAAAACTGAAGCAGATAGTTGAACAGCTGATCCACGGCGATCAACCCGGCGAGATCAGCCTGGCTTTCCTGCCAGGTGAGCACGGTAATCTCCTTGCTCCGGGACCACAGCTGGGCAAGATCACCCTGGATCGTTTTCGCCGCCCGATGATCTTCAAGAAAGATCGCCACCAGGGAGGCAGCCGTGGGTTCATAGCCGAGCGCTTTGCGCACCAAGTCAAGCGGCAAAAGGACCACCCCCCCGTCCACCGAGTCGTCTCCGGTTCTGAAAATACCGCTCACCCGGCCAAGCTCGCTGACCAGCTCGCCATTCTTATCGGTCATGGTGAAGATCAATTTCTTGCCCAACCGCAGGTTCAGTTTTTCCGCCATCTTTGCCCCGACCACCACCCCGCGATCCTCGCCGGCTGAAAAGCACTGCCCTTCAATAAGGGTGCGCAGGAAGATATTATGGGCCGGTGTTTCCTGGGCCGGGTCAATGGCGATGAAGGCGCCACCCACACTCTTGGCGCCGCTGGCAAACATGGCCTGACCCATGATGCGGACCAGCGCACCGGTTACTCCGGAAATTTGCAAAACCCTCTGTTGTACGGCCTCTGCATCGACCAACCGCTTGTCCAAGGTCGGGGTATCCCGAAAATCCGGATGCTCAACACTCAGATGCCCCAACCCCATTACCGCACTGGTATTGATCATGTTGGTATAGGCATAGTCGCCGGAGGCGGTAAAGGTCACGGAGAGCAAAACGCCAAAGCCCACGGAAAAAGCGGTGATCACACTCCGCCGCTTGTTGCGCATCAGGGTTCGCCATGCCATGGTTCCGAGCTGCATCACTGCTCCATTAACGATGATAAATAGCGGCCAGCGGTTTAAGCATCGCGGCCTTGAGGGCAGGGTAAAGAATGGCTAACCCCGCTACCAGATAGAGAAAAAGGATGGGCAGTACCACACTGTTGACGGTGACCACGCAGTACCATTTTGGATCAAAGGCGATCCCGGCAATGGTTGAGGAGGATTGAACAAAGCCGGAAAAATCGATGGGATGATGGCTGAAATAGAAAGAAAGAGGCAGGCCGACGGCCACGGCCAGAACTACGGCCACAGTGACTTGAAGCATACTCTCCACCACGATCATGGCGAAAAGCCCCCAAGGGGAAAACCCCAGGGCCTTCATGACCCCGAACTCAGGGATACGCTCAAAAACGCTCATCAACAGGGCGTTGAGGGTCAGAATACCCACCGCGGCATAGGTGATGAGCAGCATAATCACCAGGGAGATATCGCTCATCTCAAAAAGCCGGGCCAGTACAGGTTGCAGTTGCCGCCAATTGCGCACTTCATAGTTGGGAAGCAATCGGCTCAATCGACTTGTGGCCTGATCCAGATTCTCCGAAGGCACTTGCCGCTTGACCACGATCTGCTGCACCCCTTGCGGCACGATCATCAGCCTGCGGAAAGTGGCTGCGGTCATGAGAAACCCGCTGCGGTCAACCCCTTCGGACACCGATTTCAGGATGCCCCGCACCCGGAAGAGTTCGTTTGCCGTGGAGCCGTCCGCAGCCTGGGCCACCACCACCACCTCGTCTCCCACCGCAAGACCCAAAATCCGGGCCAGCTTTCGGCCAACCACCACCCCTGCCTGGTCGTTTTCGGCAAGCCATTGCCCCTGCCAGACATGCTGGTTAAGAGCGGTAACCAGCCCCTCCCTGACCAAATCAACGCCCCGCAGCTCGATGCCGCTTGAGGCATTGCCCGCCGCCGCCAGCCCACTTGCATGGAGTCGCGGGGCCGCGACAAAACCCTGCCGATCCAGTTGGGCAAGCACTCCTCCCTCTTCGGTAATTATCTTATAGAGATCCGGATCAGCACGGTAGCCTCTGCCATGAATCTGAAACTCACCGAGATCCATGCCCACCGCATTTTTTTCCATGCCTGCGAGCCAGCCCTCCAGCAGACTGGCATAAAAGATCATGATCGCGCAGGCAAAGGCCATGGCCCCGACGGTAATCCAGGTTCTGGTCCGGGCGCGATTGAAATTTCTTAAGGCAAAGAAAACAATCTGCACGTTTCACCTCTCAAGAAACACAAGGCTCAGGTCAACGGCGACGTAACTCCAGCAGGGAAAAAAGCGACTCCGGCAGATCAAGATCAAACCGCATGGTTTCATAAACCAGCTCCGTGTATTCCCCGGGCTTGTCGGTGGGGACGACCTTGAGCACAGCGGGCAGGAGGCGGCCCCCCATCTTCTTGACCTCGCTGAAATAGATGGTGCGGGCCAGGACGCCATCCTCGTCATAGTAGGTGGCAAGCAGGGGAAGATGCCCCTGGGCCGTCACCGTCATGACTATCCTGCCCCAGACCACGGCGGCATCCTGGTGCGGCAACAAGGTGAATTCAATGATCTCCCTCCCCTCTCTTTTCCCCCGGAAGGTAATCCTCGGGTCATAATCATCGGCAAGCCGCGACTCCTTGACCAGATCGTCGTTGGTGAAATGGCTGCCCATCCAAGAGCTCATCATCATGCTGGAGGTGAGGCGAATGGTGCGATCGGTCTTGGGAAGATAAGTGTACATGGTGTTGCCTGTTTTCAGGCTGGCGGTATCCTTTTCCTTGAGTGGCGAGACGATGCGGACCAAGGATTTATCCTTGCCCTTGGACCAAATCTCCATGCGCAGGGTCCGGGTGTAATTGGCAGTTGTTACTTGCATGCGCACCGTGCCCTGTGAGCTGGTGGCGCGCCAGAGATCGTCGATTTCAAAAAGAATGGCGCGGGCCTCCTGTTCATCTGGAGACGGAGCAGAAACAGCGGTTCCCGCCAGCCCCAAAAGGGCGAAGCATACCCCCAGCAGGGCCAGGAAGATGCAGGCAGGAGAAGATGCCCGGTTCACAAGAGGGTTCCGGTATAGTTGAAGGTGCTGAGTCTGCGGCCGCCACGCCCGGGCTGGCCCGACTGGCGAAAGATGGCGACCAGCTCGTCCGGGCGAGGCCGCATGTGGGAAAGATCAACCACGGCAAAGGCAACGCCCCGAGCGGCAAGCTCAGTACTGTACGGAAAGAGGGAAAACGGCTGATCGGCCACGGCCACGGTCTGGCCCCAACACTGCTTGAGCACGATCACCTCGCCCTTGGGGCTGACCAAGGGCTGATCGTACTTAAAAAAAGAAGAAGCCAGCCGGGCGGTGAAGAGCGGGGGCAAGCCATAGATGGTCATGCCCGCCGGTAGCGCCTTTTTATGGCCGAGAACATCGAAAAGGTTCTGCCGGTCGGTTTCAATGGCCAGCTGGACGTTATTAAGCCCCAGTCCGGCCAAGGCATGGATGCTCATGCTGTTCAAAACATTCAGCGTATAGTCGCCAAAAAGAAGCAGCCTCTCGGTAGGTGCCTGCCCAGGCCGCCCTTTCTTGCGACCGGAAGGCAACCTCTCGCCTCCCGGCTCAGCAGGGGCCGAGGCAGCCGCCTCAAAAAGCAACCGCTGACCGATGTGCCCGATCTGCCAAGCATTGTAGCCGCTAGCGCGGAGATGACCGATGGATTCCCGGTAAAACTCCAGATCCGCCTCCAGGATCACCGGAGGCAGAGCCCAGACCAGCCGCCGCCGATACGGGGTCAACCGTTTCTGCTGCCGGGAGAATTGGGCAAAAGTCTGACGGGACAGGGTGATGACCAGTCGCGAGGGAGGTGTGGGCAGCTGCACTTTAAGCGATTCAAAATCATCGATCTTCAGCCACCACTCCAGGGGTAATTGTACCTGGCCCAGGCCCCGACGCCCTTGGGCCTGGGCCTGGGCCTGACCGCGAGCCTGAATCTGAATCTTACCGCGGGCAGGCCGTTCCTCCCTGGTCTTGGAAGCAACCGGCCCATTAACCGGCAGCCCGAGAAAATGGGCGATCTGCGAGAGCTTGCGGGGCTCAACCAGATTCGCCACCTTCTTGCTGAACATACCCGGCTGGATACCCTTCTTAGCCGCCTGCTGACGGCGTTCGCCCAAGTCCACTTTGTAGAGGCTGTCGCCCCATTGCGCGCCCGGCGGCAAATCCAGCTGCACCCTGCTGCCCGCCACAGCCTTTTCCAACGCCACCTTGCCCTGCCACAGCCCCTTGAGGGTAAATCCCTGCCGCTCCCCGGAACCTTCCTGATGGATACGCAGCCGGTCGCCCAAACGGAGCGGTTCTTTCAGGGTCATCTGGGCGCGATTGGAAGTGACCTTCTCGATCTTGCCCAAAAAGAGGCCGATATTGCCCGAGTGGTGAGGAGCGATGATATCCGCCGGCTGGGCTTTTTTGAAATAGCCGAACGAGGCTTTGCGACCCATGGCCTGCTCCAGCAGCTCTTTGGCCTCGGCCAACACCGTCGGAGTCGAGGGATTATCAAGGGCCAGCCGATAGGCCTTGACCACCGAGGCCACATATTGGGGGCTTCGCATCCTCCCTTCGATCTTAAGCGAGCTGACCCCGGCCTGCCGCAGCTGGGGAATCAGCTCAAGCCCGGCCAGATCGTTCATGGAAAAGAGATACCCTGCAGGCGCCCCAAGAGCACGGCCCTTGCTGCCCCAGGTATAACGTCTGCGGCAGGGCTGAACACAACGACCGCGCAGCCCGCTTTTCCCACCCAGATAGCTGCTGAACAGACACAATCCGGAATAGGCGAAACAGAGGGCCCCGTGGACAAAAACCTCAAGTTCCACCGGACATTGCTTATGAATCCGGCTTATCTCGCCAAGGGTCATCTCTCGGGCCATAACCACCCGCTTAAAACCCATCTCGAAAAACTGCCGGACATTAAGAGAATTGTGCGCCCCCATAAGGGTGCTGGCATGCAGGCGCAAACCGGGAAAAAACTTGCGGGCCAGATAGGAAATGCCCAGATCCTGAATAATGAGGGCGTCGGCCTTGAGCGCCTCGAGAGCGGCCAGCTCCTCCACAGCCTTGGAGATCTCCTCCTCCTTCATCAGGCTGTTCATAGCCAGATAGACCTTAACCCGGTTCTTGTGGGCATGGTCGATCATGGCCGCCACCTCGGCCAGGGAAAAATGCCGGGCCAAGGCTCTGGCATTAAAGGCCGGAGCTCCGATATAGATTGCGTCGGCCCCGCTCTCCACCGCCGCCTCAAAGGCCTCAAGGGTGCCGGCCGGGGCAAGCAGTTCCATGTTCTGTACAGATTGTTTTTCCATGGGGCTACTATACCAGATTGTGAACCAGCCCGCTTCCGGCAAAATCAGAGGTACATGCTTCTGCTTCCCTCCATGATGCTATATTTTTCCAGATTGACATCATCGGTACAATTCTCCATGCTTATAGTGAAGAGTTTACTTGGGAATCTTTTTCACGATTAATCGTGCAAATAGGGTGATCTTGGCAACAACGGGGCGTTGTCCCCATGCCCATCAAAGTGTGATTGATTTCAGCATTTTCAGTCACCCAAAACTACAGGAGCAATATGATGAAAAAAATTCTGATGCTGTCAGTAGTCATCGCCACATTAGCACTTTCTCTCGATACGGCGATAGCTGCGGATCAAGAACGGGCTCAACAACAAATCCAGAAGCAAGAGCAGATATACGGCAGTCAAATGATGACACCGCAGGAGCGCGAGGAGTATCGCTTGAAAATGCGCGCCGCTAAAACCGTTGAGGAACGCGAACAAATCCGCCGGGAGCACCACGAACGAATGAAGACGCTCGCTAAGGAACGCGGCATCACACTACCCGATGAACCACCGGCAAAAGGCGGTGGTATGGGGCCTGGCGGTGGTCGCGGCCGCTGATTAAACTCAACGCCTCTTCTTCTATGCAATACGGAGACATCCGCATTGAAAACACGTTATCTTCCCGGTCAGGCGGCCACCGGGAAAATTTTCAAGGATATGCTTGACCAGCTTTTTGTAGCCATTCAGGATCATGGCCGCCGCCACCTTGATCTTTAAAAAACCGGGGCAACGCACTGTTCTCTCCTGCAGAGATTGCTCCTCGGAGCACAACCTGTAACCGTTGGCCGTTTCTAACCGAGTTCCGTTTCCAGCAAAATCAGATCCCCGTCATGCTTCCTGCTTGCCCCAGCCTCTCCCATGACTCTTTATTTTCTACGATTGACATGACCGGCATGATTCCCCATGATATTAAGAGGATAAATATTGGCCCGATACAACAGGATGAAAAAAGAACATCAAAGAGGAGCAGGGCTATGAAACGGATAATAATCGGGTTATGCGCTCTGGCGATCGCCGCCCTCTTGACCGGCTGCGCCACGACCAGCGGAACAACCACCCCGGATAAACGCAAGGCCATTCTCTCCATGCGAAACGAGGTGCTGTCCGACCTTTACAAGATTCATCCCCAGGCAAAGGGTGAGGTTGCAAAGGCGCCTGGGTATGCGGTGTTCAACAACGCCGACATCAATATAATCTTCGTCAGTGTCGGCGGCGGTCATGGTGTTGTCACCGACAATAAGACCAACAAACCCGTTTTCATGAAGATGGGGGCGGCCGGGGTGGGATTAGGGCTTGGCGTTAAGGATTTCCGCGCTATCTTTATCTTTCATGACCGGGAGACCATGACAAAATTCATCAACAGCGGCTGGGAATTCGGAGGGCATGCCGATGCCGCGGCCAAAGCCAGCGACAAAGGCGCCGCCGTGGGAGGCGAAGCGCTGCTCGACGGCATAACCATTTATCAGTTGACCCAAAGCGGACTGGCCCTGCAGGCAACGGTCAAGGGAACCAAATACTGGAAGGATGACGAGTTGAATTAAGCGAGAAGAGTGCGCTGGCGGGGAGGCTACCTCGCACCGAACACTGCCGTGCCGACCCGCACCAGGGTGGCGCCTTCTTCAATGGCCACCTCGAAATCACCGGACATCCCCATGGAGAGCTCCATCACCCCATGCCGGCCGATGAGGCCTTGGGCGGCAAGCTTTTCCCCCAGCAGACGAAGCCGGCGGAAACAACCCCGGCTTTCCTCAGGATCCTCGACAAAGGGCGGCATGGTCATGAGTCCTTGCAGAATCAGGTGCGGAAACTGTTGCAGCTCGCGGCAAAGCTCTCCGGCCTCTTCCGGGGCAACCCCGGCCTTCTGCGCCTCGCCACCCACATTGACCTGAACCAGAACCGGCATGGTCTTGCCCAGCTCGGCGAGCCTGCCTTCCAGCGCCTTGGCAAGCTTGAGCCGGTCGATGGTTTCAATGCAGTCAAAAACTTCCGCCGCAAGCCGGGCCTTGTTGCTCTGCAGATGCCCGATACAATGCCAGAGGACGGGGGCAGAGGATATCGCATCTTCTTTGCCATCGGCCTGTCCGCATACCGGTGGCAGAGCGAACCGTCCTCTTTCGCTGATCTGCGGCGCTCTCCGGCCACTTACAGCCCCCTGACCAAGGGCCGCCACCTTTTCCAAAGCCTCCTGCAAATAATTCTCCCCAAAAACCATCTGCCCGGCAGCCATGGCCTCCTTGATTGCCTCAAGCGGTTGCCGCTTACTGACCGCCACCAGCCGTACCGAACGCGGATCGCGCCCTGCCCGCACAGCCGCGGCAGATATTCGCGCCCGGATTATCCCGATATTCTCCGCCACCGTTCCCATCATTTCACCGTCCTTCAAGGCCGAAAAGCCGCACACCATTCAAGGTGGTCTGCCGGGCCACCTCATCAAGGGAAATGCCTTTCAATTCCGCCACCTTCTGCGCGGTAAACAGCAACAAGCGAGGCTCATTCCGTTTCCCACGATAGGGCGCCGGGGCAAGAAATGGCCCGTCCGTCTCCAGAACCAGCGAACTCAGCGGAATCTCGCGCACCGCCTCATGGAGCATCTCGGCCTTGGTAAAGGTCACGACTCCTGGAATGGAAATATACAGGCCCAAGGCAAGAACCCGCCTGGCAAAAGCTCCATCCCCGGAAAAGCAGTGCATCACCCCACCGGCGGGAAACGGACCGGCGGCCTCAAGCATTTCCATGATCTCGTCATGGGCCTCCCGATCGTGAATAACCAAGGGCAGTTGCAATTCCCTGGCCAAGGCGATCTGTCTGCCGAAATGCTCCTTTTGCAGGGAAACCGGGGCGTAGTTTTTTACATAATCAAGGCCGATCTCCCCGTAGGCCACGACCTTTGGATGACGGCACAGGGACCGCAGTGCAAGGTAATCAGCCTCGCAGAGCTCCCCGACATTATGGGGATGAACCCCAACCGTGGCATAGACGCCTTCATGGTGTTCGGCCAGGGTAATGGCTCTGCGCGAGCTTTCCAGATCAATGCCCACGCTGATGATCCGGGTAACCCCTGCCTCTCTGGCCCGAAGCAGTACGGCCTCGCAATCGTCCTGATAGGTCGACATGTCGAGATGACAATGGGTGTCGATCAGCACTGCCCCTTTGCCGGGTACCGGCAGGGGAATCTCTTTTTTTTGGGTTATTTTTTCCATGCACGCCTCCATGGCCGCTGGTTCTAACAGTTTTTTATTTCTTGTGCAATATGGCCCATCCTACGGAAACCGTTTGACAAAACCCTGCCGGAACGACTATGATTTTCCTGAAATTTCAGGATGTTCCGTACAATTAGGAGCCGTTACAAAATACTCAATGCACGCTGAACCATTCAGTTACGGCCCTTTATGCCGTTATGGCAAAAGCAGATAACGACCCAATTGTGCGACAACGGCATATTCGCCATTACTCTTTAACAATGCGACGTACTATTATCCCCCATGTCTTCACCGATCCTTACCGCCATTAAACAGCGTCGCAGTATCCGGGACTTCACCGACCAGGCGGTGGACACCGAGACCCTCCACGAAATTATCCGGGCGGGGATCTGGGCTCCTTCCGGACTGAACAATCAACCTTGGCGATTTATCATCGTTACGGATGCAACAATCCGCGCCCGTTTGTCCGAACAGACCCATTATGACCATATCGTCCTCGCCGCCCCGGCCCTGATCGCCGTATATCTTGACCGAGAGGACATGTATGACGACCTGAAAGATGCGCAATCAGCCGGGGCCTGCATCCAGAACATGCTGCTGGCCGCCGAGGCCCTTGACTTGGGAGCTGTATGGCTCGGACAGATTCTGAAAAACCGGGAAAAAGTCGGCCGGATTCTCGGCCCGGTCGGAAATCTGGAACTGATGGCGGTCATCGCCATCGGTCACCCGAGCCGACGCGACCAGCAATCACACAGAAAACCATTGGCGGAATTCATCGTCAACGAGTTATAACCTTTTGTATCTTACCCATTATCCAGGAGACCTTCCATGACAACACCAGATAAATCGTTCCGCACCGTGTTCCTCTCAACCATTCTTGCACTCACCACCCTCGTCGCCCTCAGCGGCTGCGCCGAATTGGGCCTGGGCAGCGGCAACACCGACCAAGGCGCCTCCTCCGATCCCTTTGCCTCCTCTTCCTCCCAGGACAGCCCCTCTTATCGCGACACTGAATTCCCCGACCTGCTGATTCCCAGCGAACTTTCCTGGGACCGGGAAAAAAGCATGATCGTCCGCACCGACTCCTTTGCCGGCGGGGTGTTGCAATATTCCGGTCGGGTCGATATCGCATCGCTGGCCGATTTCTTCTCGAACAACATGGTCAAAAACGGCTGGAAACTTGCCGGTTCCGCCAAGTACAAAAACATCCTCCTCGCCTTTGTCAAACCGAACAAAACCTGTACTATTCTCTTGTCCGAGGATAAACTGCTCATGAGAACACAGGTATCCTTCTATGTCGCAGAGGATATGGCGGCAAAACGCTCGGGTGACGCATCATCGGCCAACCCCTTCGGCCTCGGAATGTAAAGCTTAAGACCGCGTAAACGCCATGTCTCTTCTCACCGACAAAAAGATTCTTCTCGGGATTACCGGGAGCATCGCCGCCTACAAAGTCGCGGACTGGGTTCGCGCCTTGCGCCGGGAAGGCTGCCAAGTCACCGTGGTCATGACCGAGTCCGCCTGCCGGTTCATCAGCCCTCTGACCATGGCGGCCCTTTCAGGTAATCCGGTGTACAGCGGCATGTTCGCCGCTGAAGCGCCGGAAACCATTCCGCACATCAATCTGGCCCGGGACCATGACCTGCTGGTCATTGCCCCGGCCTCGGCTCAGACCATCGCCCGCCTGGCCCATGGTCTGGCCGACAATCTACTCGCCACCATCGCCCTGGCCTCGTCCGGGCCCATCCTGGTCTGCCCGGCCATGAACAGCATCATGTTCCAGCATCCGGCAACCCAGGAAAACCTTGCAACCATCAGATCGTACGGATATAGGGTTCTCGAACCCGATTGCGGGAAAATGGCCTGCGGCGAAGAAGGCCCCGGTCGCCTGACAGAGTGGGAAAACGCCCGGCAGGCCATCCTCACAACCTTTGCCCCGCAAAACCTGACCGACGAACATGTGCTCATTACCGCCGGACCAACCAGGGAACCCATTGATCCGGTCCGTTTCCTCAGCAATCCCTCCACCGGCAAGATGGGGTATGCCCTGGCGGCAACGGCCAGACAACGGGGGGCAACGGTCACTCTGATCAGCGGGCCCACCGCCTTGGCCGCCCCACCGGGAGTCCGGCGCATCCAAGTCAGCTCCGCCGCCGAAATGCAGGAGCAGGTCATGACCTGCCTCGACGCGGCGACCATTATCGTCAAGGCTGCGGCTGTTTCCGACTACCGGCCCGCCGAGACCCAACTCCACAAGGTAAAAAAAGGCCAGGCCGCCCTCTCCCTGCCCCTGGTCGCCAACCCGGACATCCTCAAGGAGCTGGGAAAACGTCGGCAGGAATCGGCAAAAGGCCCCCTGCTCATCGGCTTTGCCGCAGAAAGTCGGGATCATCTCAAGGAAGGCGCCAGAAAACTCAAGGAAAAAAATCTTGACCTGATCGTGGTCAATGATATTGGGGGAACGGAAACCGGTTTTGCCGCCGATACCAACAGAGTCACCATTCTTGACCGCAATGGCGCACAGGAGGATTTGCCGCTCCTCAGCAAGGAAGAAACAGCCCACCGTATCTGGGATGCGGTGGCCAGGATACTCGCGGACGACCGCTGAGCCCATTTAACAAATGATATCGCCTGTTATTTTTTTGCCTTGATGCGCCGCTGCAACTCCGCGTGATATTCCGGATACAGTTTTTGGGAACAGTCCGGACAGATGCCATGGCTGAACAACGCCTCGGAATGCTTGCTGATATACTCTTCTATCTGACGCCAGTAACCGGTATCATCCCTGATCTTTTTGCAAGAGGCGCAGATGGGCAGAAAGCCGCTCAAGACCTTCACCTCCTGCATGGCCTTTTGCAACCGAGCAATGAGTTGTTCCTTCTCCGCCTCTGTCCGCTTGCGTTCTTCTATTTCCCCAAGAAGCATCCCGTTGACGGCGTCAAGCTCCTTGGTCCGCTCGCTTATCTTCTTTTCCAGATTGAAATAGATATCCAGATACTTGGAGGCTGCCTCCTCGTACTCTTCCCTGGTCAGACGAAGCTCGTTGCCAAGATGGCGCACCTGCGTTTCAAGCTCGTGGATGCGCCCTCGCAGATCTGACTCGCTGTTGCTCATACAGCCAGGTATCCCTTCTGCTCGATTTTTCCCAGTTCTTCCCTGACCAAGGCAACTATGGCGCGCAAGGCATACCACTGCAGACCAAGATCCCCGACATACTGCTGCAGAATCTCCCGATCTGGAAGTTTCACGGGGACATAACCATATCCCTGTTCAAACATAAGATAATCGGCAATGAAGATTGTTTTCACAAACATGCGGTGTTCTTCCCTGGCTCCCTCGGGATTATGATGAAAGCCGATGCCATCCATGAGTTCATCCGGAAAGTTCCATTTCTCGGCCAGCCCCATGCCAACCAGGCAATGGTCGTAGCCAAGGAAGGAAGTCTCACTCCCGGACAGGGACTGGGGGGTGTCCTCCATGGCCTGCACCAGCTGCATGAATTCCTGGGGCAGGAGCTGGTCTTCAACAATGACCCCGATGTCGTGCATCAACCCGGCGGCATAGGCATTGTTTCCCTTTTCGCCGAACTCACGTCTGTAAATCGCCTTGGCAAGAAGGGCGACCGCCAGACTGTGCCGCCACAGCTGAAGCCGGGAATAACCGTGGACAGGCGTGCCGCCGCGGTAGAGTTCGCTCATCTTCTGGGCGAGAATGATTTCCTTGAGCGTATCAGAGCCTATCCAGATCAGGGCCTGCTGGATATCGCTGATGGTTTTGGAGGTGGCGTAATACGATGAGTTGGCAACTCGGAGAATCTTTGCCGTCAGCGGCGGATCAACCTCGATAAGCTGGACAAGATCAAAGGAACTGGTGGCGGGATCGCTGATAAGGGACAATATCCCGCTCACCGTCCCTTTAATCGAGGCAATACTTGATGCCTCAACGAGATCAAGCAGACCGACCAGGGAAACATCGGTTTTTTTCGAAACATCCATGGGGCTTCGCCTTCCGTGAGAATTTAAAACTGAAAGACAGCGAAATATTTTACAAAACCGGCGGTCCGACCACATCCCCCCGATGTACCGCGTGCCCGCTCCGTTTCGTCACCACGGCAGCGGCGGTATTGGCCGTTACCCGCAGGATCATGATTTCGCCGGAGGTCCTGCCCGCGCTTTGATCCTTCCCTGCCACCGACAGCAGGTCTCCGGGCGCAATCCCCTGATCCGAACCGATATTCAGATAGACAATATCATCGGGTCCGGCAAGCTGCCGCATGAAATGAAACGCCACTACTGCGCCTTTGACAGAAGTTGCGCCTGCCGAAGCCGGACGGGCGGAAACTACTGGGCGCTCCGGAACCTGTCCCAAAACGTCATCGGTTCTCACTTCGGCAAAAGCGTGCCGAATAACCGCCTGTTGCCTGGAAGCGTCCGCAGCGACAACCTCAACAATGGCGATCTCCGCCAGCACGTGACCGGGACTTTTATCGAAATAGGCCAGGGGATCGACCTTGCCCAAATCCCGGTAAACCCCGAACTGCCGGCCAACCTGCGCGCCAGGGGCAGAGATCAGAATGGTCTCGCCGAGGGCGGCACTCCGCCAACCCTGTTCGGTGTGCAACACCCGACCCAAGCTGGGGGGAATATCATTGGTGAGCATGCCGATCCCCCGGTCATAATATCGAGCCGGATCGTCCTTGCCCGGTGCTGCTCCGACCTGTCCACCGGACGGGGACAGATCTTTTTTTACCATGACGATTGGGAGCGGCTCGGAAGACGACACCAATTCAGCCCTTGCAAGGGGTGAAGCCCCAGACTCCACCGGTCCGACACCGCTGTCCGCGGATGCTTCCCTGGCCGGAGCCTTATCCATGCCGGGAATCTTAACGATCTGACCCGGCCTGATCCAGTGGGGGTTGGCAATTTCAGGATTGATTTCCCATATTTTTGGCCAGAGCACCGGATTATTGAGATACCCCCCGCTCAAATCCCAGAGGGTATCGCCTTTTTGCACCACATGACTGTTTTTATTTTCCGCCAGAATTTCCCTAACGCCAAAAAACCCGCAGGCAGAGACAATGATTGCCGCAGTTACAATAATTTTTTTCATGGAATACTCCTTTAGAACCGGACAGGATAAAATGGACGTACCGGCCTCAAACTCCAAGACGATTAGTACCATCTACGCAATGTTTCTAAAAATTGTCAAGACGATGCTGTGGTTAACCCATATTTTAAACCGATAGCGCTTGCCTCCGGTTGCCGCCTGGCGGGGTGAAAAACCGCAAGCGCAAGGCATTGGAAACCACGGAAACCGAACTCATGGCCATGGCTCCGCCGGCAATCATTGGATTCAGGGTCGGCCCGCCGAAGAGATGAAGAACCCCCGCCGCCACCGGAATACCGATGATGTTATAGATGAAAGCCCAGAAGAGATTTTGCTTGATATTGCGCATGGTGGCGCGGCTTAAGGACAACGCGGCGAGCAGGCCGGAAAGATGGCCCTTCATCAGCACGATATCCCCGGACTCAATGGCTACATCAATGCCGGTGCCCATGGCAATACCGACATCGGCCTTGGCCAGGGCCGGTGCATCATTGATGCCATCGCCCACCATGGCGACCCGGAACCCCTCTGCCTGCAAAGCCGCCACTTTTTCGACCTTCTGATCCGGCAGCACTTGGGCGAATACCTCGCTGATTCCTGCCTGGGCTGCAATGGCCCGGGCCGTAATCTCATTGTCACCGGTGAGCATGAATATCTTGATGCCCATTTTTTCCAAGTCGCTGATGATCGCAGGCACCTCCGATTTGAGCCGGTCGGCAATAGCTAGAAGCGCGACAAGCTTGCCTTCCGCCGCACAGTAAAGCGCGGTCTTACCCGCCCCGGCAAAACCATGGGCGATTTGCTCAACCGCCATGCCCAACCCCGTAACCTCCTGCTCAATCATGAATTCCCGATTGCCGAGCAGAACATTCTCCCCCCGCACCATGGCCCGGATACCACGACCGGGAACCGCCTCAAAATGGGATGGTTCGGCCAAAATCAATCCCTTTTCCCTGGCAGCGTTAACAATAGCCTCGGCCAGGGGATGTTCCGAGCCGCTCTCGGCGCTGGCAACCAACGACAGGATCCGGTCTGCATCCATCTCCGCTGCAATCGCTTGCACATCAGTCAATTCCGGACGGCCATGCGTCAGGGTGCCTGTCTTGTCAAAGACCACTGCGTCAATCTTCTGCGCCATCTCCAGGGCCTCGCCGCTTTTCACCAACACCCCCAACTGAGCCCCCCGACCGGTGCCGACCATGATCGAGGTCGGGGTAGCCAGCCCCATGGCACAGGGACAGGCGATAACCAGCACGGCAATGAAAATCCGCAGGGCAAAGGAAAACTCAGCCTGACCGATAAAATACCAGGACAACCCGGCAAGAATGGCAATGACAATGACGGTGGGCACGAAATAGAGGCTGATGCGGTCAGCCAGATTGGCGATAGGCGCCTTAGAGCCTTGAGCCTCACGGACCATGCTGATGATCCGGGCAAGCACCGTGTCCTGCCCCACCTTCTCGGCCCGCATCTGCAACAGGCCGTTTTTGTTCAGAGTGGCTCCCACCACCGGATCGCCGATCTCCTTGGAGACCGGCAGGGATTCGCCGGTGAGCATGGACTCGTCCACACTGGAGCGGCCCTTGACCACCGAGCCATCCACCGGAATACGCTCGCCCGGCTTGACCAGCAGGATATCGCCGACCTCGATCTCCAGCACCGGAATCTTTTTCTGCGCTTCAGCCCCGGGCAGCAACAAGGTGGCCTCCTCAGGAGTCAGGGCCATGAGTTGACGGATGGCATCCGAGGTACGCACCTTGGAGCGGGTTTCCAGATACTTGCCGAGGGAAACCAAGGCGATAAGCACACCGGCCGACTCAAAATACAGATCCATGACCTTGGTCATGGCCTCAATTCCCAGCCCGATCTCAATCAGGTTCCAGGTGCTGTAAACAAAAGCGGCGCCGGTGCCGATGGCGATGAGCGAATCCATATTGGGCGCGCCGCGCCAGAGAGCAGGGAAACCGAGTTGATAAAAATGGCGTCCAGACCAAATAATCGGCAAAACCAGAAGAAACTGAACAAACGCGAAGTTGAAAGGTGCATGATGGGGGGCCAAAAACAAGGGCAACGGCAGACCAGCCATCTCACCCATGGAAAGAAGCAGCAGCAAGACGGCAAAGGTAAAAGCCGGATAGAGTCGTTTTGCCATGGCCTGAAGCCGGGTAAGAGCCTCCTCCTGTTGCCGCTCAAAATCAGAGCCACCGGCCGGACCGGCCACCTTGGCCTTGAAACCAAGCCGCTCAATGGCCTCACGTATCCGTCGCTGACTGACGACCTCCGGATCAAAGAACACAACCGCCGATTCGGTGGCCAGATTCACCTGCATAGACCGCACCCCGGCCATCTGCCCCACCACCTTTTCGATCCGGGCGGAGCAGGAAGCACAGGTCATCCCAGCAATGGCCAACGCCAGCCGGACCTCTTTTTCGGGCAATACCAACTCAAACCCCAACCCCTTAACGATCCCGGCAATATTCGCAAGGCTAAGACGACTGGGTTCCCACTCCACCTCCATACTCTCGGCAGCGAGATTCACCGCAACCGCATGAATCCCCTCGGTCCCAGCCAGCACTTTTTCGATGCGGGAGGAACAGGAAGCACAGTGCATACCCCCAATGGAGAACCGTTGTTTTTCACTCGATAAAACCATGGATATCCCCTTGATTGTCCCGCAATTTCACAGTACTTTGGGATAATAGGAAAGAATGTCGCACCCTCAAACACTTTAGCAGTTACTATATTTTTCTTCCGCACTCAACAGCAACCATGCACCAAGGAGTTTTCCATGCCTACCATCGAGATCAAGGGAATGCGCTGCGGCCACTGTGCAGCCTCGGTTACCACGGCACTAAGCGCCATCGACGGCATCAGCGAGGTGAACATCTCCCTTGAAAAAAGCGAAGCCACCTTCAGCCAAAGCAAGGATGTCCCGATGGCCACCATTAAAAAAGCAATCGCTTCCATCGGCTTCGAGGTAGTGAACTAGACAACAAGCCGCCCTCTCCGACCGATAACGGCTCGGCAAAAATCTTACAGTACCATGACCACTGCAGGATGGTCCTTGAAGGCAAGATACTGGGCTTCACGGTCCTCGGAGCTGACGACGACAAGCTCCACGTCCAGACACAGGTACTTGCCGCCGCTGCTCGAATTGGACAGGGACACCAGACATTCCCGCGCTTGGACGACCTCGGCGATGGCCGCCCGCAATTCCTCCTGCTCCCGGCCGATAATTTTGTATACCCATGGGCAGGGATACTCCAGCTCGACCTTCCGTTTGCATTGATTCAACAACACGAGCAGCCTCCGTATATATCCTCACGCATACCACAATGAAAAAAACTGTCGAAACCCATCATACCAGACCACCCCCCCTGCCGCCAACAGGATCACAAAAAAACAAAGACACCTGCACAAATAAAGATTTAGCGACAGAGCGGCATCCTGTATATTCAATAATTCTACAAAGGATAATTTATAGATAACCGAAACATTCTGGCGTACATCCAAAGTGAGCACCGGATGTAACCCCACAAAAAATTGATATTTCACCCTGTCATTTTCCTGTCTCATAGACTAAAAAGAAAGGAGAGTCGATTCTCGATTTCAAAAAAACCGCACAATTTTTTTGACTTAAGGAGAAAAGATGTCCCATATGCGACCTGTTCCGTCAGCCACCCCTGCCGCTGTCTGCCTTTTCCTGGCCCTGCTGACCCTGCCCCCGATTTCGTCGGTAGCCTTGGCTCAGCCTCCCAGCCCCGGCACGGTGGAAGAATCCCTGCGTCCTCGTCCAAGTCAGCCAGGCAAGGACATGTCCCTGCCCGAACTCCCCACCCTCGCTCCGCCTCGCCTTACGCCTCCTTCCGATGAACTCCGGGTTCGGATCGCCCGTTTCACCATCACCGGCAATACCATCTTCAGCGAAGCGGAGCTCCGCAACCTCATCGCCGACCGGGAAGACGCAGAACTTACCCTCACCGAGATCTATGGCCTGGCCGACCGACTCACTGAATTTTATCAAGCCCATGGCTACAGTCTGACCACGGTCACGGTCCCAGCCCAGCGCATGCTCGATGGAGTGCTCAGATTGGAGGTGGTGGAAGGCAAGGTCGGCAAGCTGTTTTTTGAGGGGAACCAGCGCTACGACGAGGCCTTTCTTGCAAACCAACTCAACCTGCTTGCTCCGGGAACCATCCTGCGCTTTGCGGATCTTGAAAGCGAGGTTCTGCTGCTCAACGATCTGCCCGGTCTATTGGCCCGGTCGGTGTTGATGCCAGGCGATGCATACGGCACCACGGATATCAACCTGCGCATGGAAGAAAAACCAGTAACAGCCAACGCGGTACTGGACAACCAAGGCCGGAAGGTCATCGGTCAATGGCGGCTGGGCGCTGATTTCACCATCAACAATCCCTTCAAATACGGCGACGTGCTGGGACTTGGCTATACCCATTCCCAGCACAGCTTGCTCCGCCAAGGACGATTCAGCTACGGCTTTCCAATTCAAAATGACGGAACCAGATTAAACCTGAGTTACTCCCGGGCCGAGTATGATGTGGGTGGAGATTTTACCGTCCTCGACATTGCAGGCATCAGCGAAACAGCCCGCATGCAGATCAGCCATCCAATCATCCGCAGCCGCCGGAGCAACCTCTCCGCTACCATCGGCGGAGCCCATGTTCTGGGGCAATCCGACATGCGAGACATCCCTCTCAACGATGACACCATCAATTTCCTTGAGGCAGGGCTTAACTTCAGCCACCGTAATGCTTCCGGCGGGTTGGCCAACCTTTCCGGCCTGCTGGCCACCAACTTCCGGAACAATCCGGCCGGCACCGATAATGAGGCCCTGCCGCCCCGACTCGAACTGCGTGGGGATTACGAACATCTCTTCGCCCAGGGCTGGAGCGCGGTGGTCCGCGGAGAAGCGGTACTGAGTAACGATTCCCTGCCTGACTCCAACAAATACAGCCTTGGCGGCCCAGCCAGCGTTCGGGGCTTTGTCAGCTCTCAACTGCGAGGCGACCAGGGTGCCATGGGCAGCTTGGGAATCCGGCGCGGATTGTCCTTTACCCATGCGGACCTGTTGCTGCGAGGCTTCATCGATGGAGGCGAGGTTCACTACGAAATCCCCATGGCCGACGGCCGCCGCTCCGACAGCCTGGCTTCAGCCGGAATCGGCATGACCGTTTCGGTTGCCGGCAAGTACACCCTTGACCTGCAGTGGGCCACGCCTATTGACGGCAATGACTCGGGCGACGGCCTTAACTCACCGCTCTGGGTCACATTTACCGCCATGTATTAAGAGGGACAACATCATGCGCACAAAACGAATGAATCGGCGTCTCTGTTTCTGGAATTTTGCCTCGCTCACCCAATCCGGGCAAAGAACTCCCGACAACACAGAAGTACGGGGGAGTTTCAACTTTCTCCATACCCTCTCCCGTCTTGCCCCCAACTTTGCATACCGGCACGGAATACTTGCCCTCTCCCTGCTTCTACCCGCCACTGCCCTGGCTGGCCCGACGGGCGAACAGGTGATTACCGGCAGCGCCACCATCACTCGGCCCAACACCGTCACCACCCAAATTAATCAACAAACCCAAAAAGCGATCATCGACTGGCAGAATTTTTCCATCGGCCAGCAGGAACAGGTCCGCTTCCTGCAACCAGGAACAAGCAGCATCACTCTTAACCGGGTACTGGGCAACGACCCCAGCCGAATCTTCGGAAGTCTTTCCGCCAACGGCCAGGTCTTTCTGGTCAACCCCAGCGGAGTCCTCTTTGCCCCTACCTCTCAGGTCAACGTCCACGGCCTGTTGGCGACTACCCACAATATCAGCAATGACGATTTCATGGCAGGCCGCTACCTCTTTGCCCACAAAGATGATCAGCTCAACGGAACGGAGGTGATCAACCAAGGCACACTCCAAGCCGGCGAGAATGGCTACATCGTGCTGGCGGGAGATTACGCAGCCAATGCGGGGGTAATCCAGGCCCGTCTCGGCCAGGTTGCCCTGGCCTCGGGCAATCGCTTCACCCTGGACCTTGATGGCGACCAGTTGATCGGGTTGGCCGTGGATGAGGCCAGTCTTGCCCGACGTGCCGGGGTATATAACTTCGGGACCTTGGCCGCGGATGGTGGCCGGATCTTGATGACCGCCCGAGTAGCCGGAGAGCTGGCCGGCGCCGTGGTCAACAACGAAGGGCTTGTTCAAGCGCGGTCCATTGAGGAAAGAAACGGGGAAATCATCCTGCAGGGCGGCTCCACTGGAATTGTCACCAACAGCGGTACCCTGGAAGCCTCGGGCAAGGATGCGGGCAAGACCGGCGGCACTGTCCAGATGCTTGGGAAAAAGGTCGCCCTGTTGAATCATGGTGTAGTCGATGTCTCCGGTTCAAATGGCGGCGGCACGGCCCTGATCGGCGGCGACTATCAGGGCAGGAATCCCGCAGCCCAGAACGCGCATGCCACATTTCTGGGCAAGGAAACGACAATCAAGGCCGATGCCATTGAAAACGGCGATGGTGGCAGAGTCATCGTCTGGGCGCATGATGTGACCCGGACCTATGGCTCCATTTCGGCGCGGGGAGGCGAAATGGGAGGGGACGGCGGATTTGTGGAAACATCGGGAGGTTATCTCGATGCGCAAGTTTCCCCCAGGATTAACTCCCCTCATGGCGCTGGAGGAACTTGGCTCCTTGACCCATACGACATCGTCATTGGCTCAACCGATACCCCCGCCACTTACACCGGATCCCCAAACTTCGTCGGAGCCGGAACAGGGACAACTTCCTATATCAGCGCATCTGTCATAGAAGGAATCCTTGATGGTGGCACAAGCGTTATCGTAGACACGACAGGCACCCCCTCTCCCGACGGCACTGGCAATATAACCGTAAGCGACGTGATTAACACTACCAATGCAGGGGCAGCAACGCTTACCTTAAAGGCGCACAACGATATCGTTGTCAATTCCGCTCTCAACATGAACAACAGTCTTGTCCTGACCGCGGATCAGGACACTTCCGGGGCAGGCAATGTTGTCATCAACAAGAGTGTAACCGCTGCAGCTATAACCGCATCTGGCAAGGATATTCTCTTTTCAAGCTTGGACGGTGGCACAACCTATGGAACACTCTATGGCAATTCAGTATCCCTCTCCGCAGCCAATATGATCACCCCGAGTCCCTACGGATACGCGACAGAAATTGTTGCCCCTTCGCTCTCCTTATCGGCGATAAACGGCGTCGGAATTGGGGGCAAAGTCCTTGTTGCCGAAGTTGCTGGCACCATCCAGTTCAGCAACACAAACAATGGCGTAAACATTTACAACACGTCCACCGCGCCAGGAAGGATCTTCACCGGCACCAATACCAATGGTGCAGTCCGATTGGAATCAAATGACACTGCCAATGCCACCACGCTTGGCAATCTCTCTTCGGGCGGCAACCTTGTGGTCAGGATGAACAACCTTACCACCGGAGGCGCGGCCGCCATCGGCGCGGGAGCGAACACTGTTTATCTCTCTCCTTACAACAACAGCCCAGTCCCCACCATAAGCATTGACGGAGCAGCAACATTCAATCTGACTGGGGCTGACATCTCTAGGATTAGTGCCGCAAAAATCATCATTGGCAATGACTCGTTCGGCAACTATGCACCAACGGCCAATATCGCGACCAACGCCGCTGTTTCCATTACCAACTCTGCCAACCTGGAAATCTGGGGGAACACCATCAACACTGGCGCTAATGCCTTTTCTAATATTGGAGGCCAATTGGCCTTGAATGGCGATGCCATGTCCATTGGCGGAACGCTTGATGTCGGATCAGGAACGGTGTGGCTTAAAGGAAAAACCTCTACACAAAATATCGACCTGGGAGGTAACGATTTTGCCGGCACCCTGGGACTTGACACCAATGAACTGAACACTATCACCACCGACATTCTTCGTATCGGCTCAATGACTGCGGGCAGCCTCAACGTCAGCGCCGCCATCGCGCCTTCGGGCACCTCCACCCTCAGCCTGGAGTCAGGAGGAGACATCACCCAGGCGAGTGCCGGCACCATCAGCGAAACCAACTTGGCGATCAAGGCATTGGGCAATGTCGCCCTGGATACCGCCGCCAATCTGACAACCAATCTGGCTGCCAGCCTTGGCGACGGCAGCCACCAAAACAATAATTTCAAATTCAAAAACAGCCCAGCTTTGAATATCGGCAGCACCATTGACAGCACGACCGGCATCAATATCCAAATGGATGGCAACAACTTTGACTTCACCAACCCAAACAGCGTAATCTCCCTGATCAGCAGCGGGGCCCTCAGCCAGTCCGCCGGTGCGGTTCTGGGCGGCAAAGCGGTGTATGCGGAAGGAAGCAAGGTGACCTTGACGGAAGCCAACCCCACCGGCATCATCGCCGGAAAATCTACGGGAGCAAGCACCGGCGATGACAGCTTTGCCTATACCAGCGCGAACCCCATCCTCCTCTCTCAGGTTTCAGGTACAACCGGAGTTAGCGCCAACCCAGCTGGAGCTGATCAGCTTGCCATCAAACTGGTATCAACCGGTGGATCAATTAACCAAGAGACGAGCGCCTCTCTCTCCGCTTCGGGACGCGGCGCACATCTGGATGCCCAAAGCGGGGGGGTCAATTTGTCCGCAACCCCGAGCACCCTTGGCTTTCTGTCGGCAAAGGCTACTGCCGGAGGAGTCTTTTTGGATAATAGCACCGCCCTCACCATCACGGACCTGGGGGCCGGAGTAATAGGGGTTATTGGTGGCAGCGGAGATGTTAATATTACTGCCCCGTCGATAACTGTCGCGGCAAACAGCTCTGGGAACAATTTCTTCTTAAGTGCCAATCAGGCGACCACAGGCACAGTAGATATTACCGGGGCTAGCGCTATCACAGCAACAGGAATTGCAGACATTCTGGCCGATGGTAGTTTTTCCATTCCAGCAACAGGAACAATAACAGCCAACAAGATATACCTGGGTCCTTATACGAGCAATCGCCCCATGTTGATCGGTGGCAGCAACGGCAGCGCATTCAGCATACCAGATGCTACTGACCTTAATGAAGCACGCCTGATTACCACACGGCTTTTGCTTGGTGATCCGATCACAGCCTCGCCCACTGGCAACATCACCTTGGCTGCGAATATCTCGCGTCCCACAACTGAACTCCTGATGGGAACAGGAGGCACCATCTCCCAGACTGGCGGCACGATTTCGGCTAAAACACTGGGGATTCTTGCCGACGGAAACATCGATCTTCCCAGTACCAACAGCATCAGCGAAATTGCAGCCCAATCAGTGACGGGATCCATTGCCGTCAATAACAGTACAAACATCAAAACCGTCTCGGGAACAGAAGGCTCAACCACCATTTCCGGACTCACCACCACCAATATGAACATCTCTTTGACTGCGGCTTCGGATATTATACTTTACGATCTAATTACCGCAGGAACCGGCCAGGTATTTCTGACCTCCACCGCCGGAGCAATCGTCGACGTGAATGGCGTCGGCGTCAATAATGTTATTGCAGGCACCCTTGATCTCTCGGCCTACAACAACATTGACCTGGATGCCCAAGTGTCTTCCGTGAATGCAACAAGTTCCTTCGGGACAGTGACGGTACGTCCGTATCCCCCACCCCCGCCACCACCGCCGCCGCCTCCGGCACCAACCATTGACCAATGCACGGCGGATCCTACCCTTGACGGCTGCACCACCGTGCTGCCGACCCTGGATGCTTGCATCACTGATCCAACGTTACCGGGATGTACCGTTGTTTTGCCGACACTCGATGCCTGCATCCTTGATCCCACGGCACCAGGATGCACCACTGTGCTGCCGACCCTGGATGCTTGCACCACGGACCCGACTTTACCGGGATGTACCGTTGTTTTGCCGACACTCGATGCCTGCATCCTCGATCCCACAGCACCAGGATGCACCACT
>Ga0224510_10000098_pt1 | contig 73665 bp, 59 predicted proteins | sample SF_May12_sed_USG_FD_170161 | JGI IMG/M metagenome (GOLD analysis project Ga0224510, IMG submission 170161) | Sediment microbial communities from San Francisco Bay, California, United States - SF_May12_sed_USGS_4_1 | ecosystem: Environmental > Aquatic > Marine > Sediment | place: USA: California... | reverse complement strand
GTGCGGGAAGAAATTTTCTCCGTGATAATCCGGATGCCGTTGTCGAGCACGGTTTTCTGGTAGCTATTGGACACTATTTTCCCTAATGGTTACAGTACGATACGGAAAAGGGGAAAGAGGGCTGCGCCCCCCTTCCCCTTGGAAGAATCTCAAACAACCCGAAGGCGGTGGATCAGGAACCTGCCTCCTCCTGGAGGACGGCCTTACGGCTCAGACGAATCTTGCCCCGCTGGTCGATCTCAAGAACCTTAACCCGGACCTCGTCCCCTTCCTTGAGAATATCAGTGACCTTCTCTACCCGCTTGCTGTCCAGCTCGGAGATATGCACCAGGCCGTCAACCCCCGGCATGATCTGAACAAACGCGCCGAAATCGAGGATTTTCTGAACCACGCCGTCGTAGATTCTGCCGATTTCAGGATCGGCGGCGATCTCGTTCACCTTGGCGATAACCGCCTGGGCCACCAGGCCGTTGGGTGCGAAAATCGTCACCTTGCCCGAATCCTCAACATCCATCTTCACCCCGTAATCCGCGGTGATCGACTTGATCATCTTGCCGCCCGGGCCAATGAGATCGCGGATCTTATCGGGGTTGATCTGCAGACTGAAGATTTTAGGTGCGTGCTCGGGTACATCAGCCCTTGGGGTCTCAATGGCCATCTTCATCTTCTCAAGAATGTGGAGACGTCCACCCCTGGCCTGGGCCAGAGCACTGGTCATGATCTCCTTGGAGACGCCTTCGATCTTGATATCCATCTGCAGGGCGGTGATGCCCTCGTCGGTGCCGGTAACCTTGAAATCCATGTCGCCGAGGTGATCTTCATCACCCAGGATGTCGGAGAGGATAACGATGGTCTCGCCGTCCTTGATCAGACCCATGGCCACGCCGGAAACCGGCTTTTTGATCGGCACGCCCGCGTCCATCAAAGCAAGGCTGCCACCGCACACCGTGGCCATGGAAGAGGAGCCGTTTGACTCCAACACCTCGGAAACGATCCGGATGGTATAGGCGAACTCATCGCTTTTCGGCAGTACTGCCGCCAAGGCGCGTTCGGCCAGGGCGCCATGCCCGATATCACGACGGCTGGGGCCACGCATGAAACGAACCTCGCCAACGCAATAGGGGGGGAAATTATAATGGAGCATGAAGGGCTTGAATGACATGCCGCTAAGCGACTCAACCCGTTGCTCGTCATCGCCGCTGCCCAGGGTGGCGGAAACCATGACCTGGGTCTCGCCCCGAGTAAAAAGAGCGGAGCCATGTACGCGCGGCAGGGCGGCAACTTCACAATTGATCGGCCTGATCTCGTCAAAACGACGGCCGTCGATCCGGCTCTTGTCCTTGACGATCCGGTCGCGCATCATGGTTTTATTCAGGGAATGGAGATGCTCCTTGGCCTCTTTGAGGCTGTCGGCATACTCTTCGCCAAGAGCGGCAAGGGTTTTTTTCTGCAGCTGATGGTAGAGTTCGCTACGCTGCTGCTTGTCGGCCATGGTGATAACCGCCTGCATCTCCGCGCGGGCCAGCTCTTCCACCTTGGCTTTCAACGCCTCATTAACCACAGGCGGAGTAACCGCCATCTTGGGCCTGCCCACTGCGGCCCGCATCTCTTCCTGCATTTCAAGGATGGGCTGCAACGCCTTGTGACCGAAAAAGATGCCCTCGAGGACCTCGGCTTCGGAGAGGCTGTCCGCCCCGCCTTCCACCATGACCACAGCATTCTTAGTCCCGGCCACGATGAGGTTCATTCGGGATTTTTCCCACTCCTCAGGGCTGGGATTGAGGACATACTGACCATCAATATAACCAACCCGCACACCGGCCACCGGCGCATTGAAAGGGATGTCGGAAACAATCAGGGCGCAGGAGGCGCCGATCATGGCCAGCACATCGGGATCGTTTTTCTGATCAGCCGAAAGAACCGTGGCGATCACCTGGGTTTCATGCTGATACCCTTTGACAAAAAGAGGCCGCAGGGGCCGATCGATAAAACGGGCGGAAAGGGTTTCCTTGTCGCTGGGCCGTCCGATTTCACGCCGGAAAAAACTTCCAGGGATACGCCCCACCGCATAAAAGCGCTCCTGATACTCCACGGTAAGGGGGAGAAAATCAACATCAGCCTTGGCATCCTTGGCTGCCGTGGCCGTAACCAGCACCACAGTCTCGCCATAGGTCACCAAGGCGGTGCCGCTTGCCTGTTTTGCCAACCGTCCAGTTTCAATGGTGAGGGGCCGCCCACCAAGATCAATCGTTACTTTTTTGAACATATACTCTCCTCTAACAGCCGCCCTTTCCATGACTGGCAGCAACAACGCCACCCGGATCAAAGCCGGGCCGGCGCATTATAATTACAGCAATGGAAAGGTGGTGTCTTCGCTGCCCCGATCGCCGGCAAAAGCGGCGATGCCGGATTGCACAGGGGCAAAAATGGAGCCACCGCCAGAAACCCGGCGGTGGCTGTTATCGCATCTTACTTTCTGATGCCAAGTTTTTGAATCAGGTCACGATACAGATCAATATTTTTGTTCTTGAGATAATTCAGCAGACGCCGTCTCTGGCCGACCAGCTTCAGCAACCCGCGCCGGGAATGATGGTCTTTTTTGTGTTCCTTGAAATGCTCGGTCAGATATGTGATCCGTGAGCTCAACAGGGCAATCTGCACCTCAGGAGAACCGGTATCCTTCTCATGATGGGCGTACTGGGTGATAATCTCTTTTTTCTGTTCGGCTTGCAGTGTCATGACTTCCTCGTGCTCTATAATTAATAATTCGGGAGATCGACAGAAATTTTCTACCATCGATTCCTAATTGGGTACGCTTCTTAATAAATGATCCCTGCGCCAATGTCAATTGAATGTATTTCCATGCTTTTTCCAGCCGGAGATCATTCTTCCCGGGGTAAAACCCCCAGAACTTCCTCCACGGACAAAACCTTGGATAACAACTCCTGCCGAGCCGGAATGGAATCCTGCAACACAGCACCATTCACGGCATTATCCACAGAAAATGGCCCGCTTTGCAGACGCCGCAAGGCAACAAGATGGGCGCCACAGCCAAGGGTACGACCGATATCATGAGCCAGAGTCCGGATATAGGTACCCTTGCTACAGTCCACCAGTATACGCAGGGTGTCAGGCGAGGCGTCCAGCAGATCCAACCTGAAGATCATTATCTGCCGCGGAGCCTTCTCAATGGTAATCCCCCGGCGCGCATAATGATACAGAGGCTTTCCCATATGTTTAAGCGCCGAATACTGCGGCGGGGTCTGCAATTGTTCGCCGACAAATCCGGCCAGGCAATGTTCCAGCTCCTCCCGGGTAAAGGGAGCAACCTCTTTTTGGGCGACAACCTCGCCCTCAAGATCTTGTGTAGTGGTTTCGATTCCCAGCCGGAGCACCGCCTCGTAACGCTTGCTGCCATCCATGAACCGCGAGATAAGACGAGTGGCCGGGCGTCCGACACAGATGATCAGCAGGCCCGAGGCAAAAGGATCAAGGGTGCCTGCATGCCCTACTTTCTTTATGGACAGTGCCCGGCGCACCAATTGCACCATCCGGAAAGAGCTTGGCCCAACCGGCTTGTCCACCAAAAAAATACCGGCCTCAAGGGCCGGTTCCGGCAAGATTTTCTTCCCAACCGAGGCATCATGGTCTTCGGCGGGCCTCTCCTGCTGAAGCACCATTTTTTAACGACTTACCATGGGCAACAGGCTGAGCAGCAATTTCTCCTGCACCTCGCCAATGCTGGTATCCCGGAGCTTGAATCCTGCTGCATTACGATGTCCGCCCCCACCAAAAGTAGCGGCAACCTGGGCCACATCGTAATCAGTGCCCTTGGAACGAAGACTTACCGAAATCAATCCCTTCTCGGTTTCTTTTAAAAAAGCGGCAACCTTTACGGTATCCAGGGATCGCGGATAATTGATAAAGGTTTCCGCATCGGCCTGGCTGGTGCCGGTTTTAACAAAAACCTCGCGCGGGGCAGCGATGATTGCCAGTTGGTCAGCGGCATACAATTTCAACGAATCGAGCACCAGCCGCATAAGATTGAGGCGCTTCACGGTGAAATTATCAAACAGTTTACCTGAAACCTCCGCCGGCTTTACCCCTTTCCGAAGAAGCTCTCCGGCAATACGGAAGGTATCAGCAGTGGTTGAGGAATACTTAAAAGAGCCAGTGTCGGAAACAATGGCCGCATAGAGGCAATAGGCTGTTTCAAAACTCAGATCGGCGCCCATGGCTTCCGCCAGATCATAAACCATCTCGCCGGTTGAGGCTCGATCCGGGGCAATCCACCGGAAATCGCCAAATTCCCGATGGCCGGCATGGTGATCTATAACCACAAAGGGATGCACGGTCAAAAGGGAGTCCATGGCCGAACCCAGCCGGTTGCAATCACCACAATCAAGGGCAACGGCACAGTCAAATCCGTTCAAGGCCGGGAGCAAGGATTCGATCTCGGAACTTCCCGGAAGAAACCGATAGAGATGGGAAACAGAATCCTCTCCGTACATGAAAACATTCTTACCAAGGGAACGCAAGACGTTGCCCATGGCTATCTGCGAACCGAGGGCATCGCCGTCCGGGTGGATATGGGTCGCCACCAGAACGTTTTTTGCCGATTTCAGGGTACGAACAATTTCGTCACGGGGATGATTCATCGTCTTTTATTATCTCCCTGAGTAACTGTTCCATTTCGGCCTGCTTCTGACCCGAGAGATCCAGCCGAAAATCAAGCACCGGCACATGGCGCAACGCCAAGGCCCGGGCTAGATTGCTGCGAATAAAACCCTTACTGCTCTCAAGTCCCTTGGCAACATTTTTCGGTTCTTCATCTCCTAATATACTATACAAAACCCGGGCATGTCCAAGATCGTCGCTCACCTCCACCGAGGTGATAACAATATTGTACAATCGAGGATCATTGATTTTCCGCACCAGCAGCGAAGCAATCTCAGCCTTGATGGCATCGGCCACCCGGATTGGCCGCCTTTTCGGGGTGCTGCGGGTGAGCCCGGCAGGCAGACCAAAGCGCGATTTTGCTTTTCCGGAAGCCATTAGAGTTCTCTTTCAACCTCTTTCAGCACAAAGAATTCAAGCACATCGCCAATCCTGAGATCGTTATAGTTGGCAACCCCGATTCCGCATTCGTATCCGCTCTGTACGTCTTTCACATCATCCTTGAAACGCCGCAGAGAGGCAAGCTGGCCGGTGAAAATCACCACGCCTTCGCGCAGGACTCGCACCTTGGCATTGCGCTCGATCTTGCCATCGGTCACATAGGAGCCGGCAATGGTGCCGACCTTGGGAACCTGATAGGTTTCCCTGACCTCCGCCGTGCCAAGAACTTTTTCCTCATAGCGGGCGTCAAGCAGACCGACCATGGCCTTTTTGATATCGTCAAGGGCATGATAGATTACATCGTAGGTGCGAATATCGACCTTCTCATTCTTGGCGAGCTCCTGGACCTTGGCTGAGGGCCGGACATTAAAGCCGATGATAAAGGCATCCGATGCCGCGGAGAGCAAGACATCCGAGTCGGTTATGGTGCCGGTGCCGGCATGGAGGATCTTGACCTTGACCTCGTCGGTGGCCAGATCCCCGATGGCCTTACTGAAGGCCTCCAGAGTACCCTGTACGTCTGCCCGCAGCGCAACCCGCAACTCCTTGACATTTCCTGCCTGCATTTTATCAAACAGATTATCAAGAGAAATCTTAGTGTAGGTTCCCAGTTCTGCTTCGCGGCTTTTGAGCTGCCGGTCTGCGCTGACGTTCCTTGCCATCTTTTCATCGGGCAACACGACAAACTCATCACCCGCCCGAGGCACGCCGCTTAAGCCCTGAACCTCAACGGGGATGGCCGGTCCGGCCTCGCTGACACTTTCGCCGCGATCGTTGGTCAAGGAGCGAACCTTGCCGTAAAACATCCCGGCAACGCAGGCATCTCCGACCCGCAGGGTTCCTTGCTCAACAAGGATCGTGGCAACCGGCCCGCGTCCCTTATGGAGCTGGGCCTCAATTACATGCCCCTTGGCGCGCCGATTGGGATCTGCCTTCAACTCAAGGATTTCCGCCTGAAGATGAATGCTCTCCAGCAGTTCTGCGATGCCTTGCCCGGTTTTGGCCGAGGTTTCACAGAAAATGGTGTCACCACCCCAATCCTCGCTGACCAGATTCAAATCAGCCAATTCCCGCTTAACCCGCATGGAGTCCGCATCGGGTTTGTCAATTTTGTTTACGCACACCAGAATGGGAACCTTGGCGGCCCTGGCATGATTCACTGCCTCGCGGGTCTGGTCCATGACCCCGTCGTCGGCGGCGACAACCAAAACAACAAGGTCGGTAACCTGGGCGCCGCGGGAACGCATTTCCGTAAAGGCCGCATGGCCCGGGGTATCAAGAAAAACCACATCCCCCTGGGGAGAACGCACATAATGCGCACCGATATGCTGTGTAATACCGCCGGCCTCGCCGGCAGCCACGTCTGTTTTCCTGATGGCGTCCAACACCGAGGTCTTGCCATGATCGACATGCCCCATGACCGTGACCACCGGCGGACGGGGTAGCATCTCGCCGCCGCCTTCCTGTTCTTCCAGGTGAAGAACGGTTTGCTCCTCGGTAACACCCTGCTCGACTTCATAGCCGAAATCCGAGGCAACCAGAGTCGCGGTATCAACATCAAGAGCCTGGTTGATAGTGGCCATCACCCCCATGCCCAGTAATTTGGCTATAAGCTCACCGACCTTGAGCCCCATGCGGTGGGCAAGATCACCCACAGTGATGGTTTCATGCACCTTGATCCGCTTTTTGATCGCCTTTGTTTCCGCAACCTGCTGGGTAACGCCCTGGCGCTTGCCTTTCTTACCGCCGCTCCGAGAGCTGCGGCCGACCCGCAAACCGGCGGGAATTTTCCCGCCCAGCACATCGTCAACATCCTCGATATCAATATCGGCCTGACGCTGAGTGCGGACCGGGGCCTTCTTGGCCCGGTCATGCTCGGCGGTCTCCGTGGTGAATTTAACAAAACGCTTGCCTTTTTTACCCTTTTGCCCCTCGCCCTTGTCACCCTCATCCTTGACAGCAGGCACCTCGGCAACAACGGGTTTACCCTTAACGGGCTCAGGCCTTTTCGGCTTGGGCGGGAAGGAACGTGGAGGAGCAGCGGGGGCAATGACTATGGCCGCCCGTTTAATCACGCGGGCAAAGCCTTGGCGATGTTTCTCCGGCACAAAGGGTGCCTCTTCTTCCGATTCGTCCTCAACCGGCTCCGCCACGGAGACTTCTTCCTCTATCTCTTCAGGTGCCTCAACAGCTACATCGGTGGAGGTCGCCACTGTTTCTTCTTCAGGCAATTGCGCTGAGATCTCCGGCTCTTCTTCGCCTTCCGGTCCTGCCTCAATCATCGGTTCGCCGACCTCAGCCATCTCCGCTTCTTCGGCGATCAGACCTGATTCCACAATTGCTTCCGTGGATATTTCCTCAACCTTGCTCGCTCCTGCTTCTTCGGTTTCCGACACGGAAACCGAAGAAGGTCTTTGCATGGCAGGCGCTTCACCCGGTGGCGGCATCTCAACCGGCACGGTCTTGGTCCGCCTGCGGATGATGGTCGTCCGCCCGGCGCCCTGGATCCTTTTTTCTTCCGTCCGGGTCTGCCCTATTCCAAGCCTTTGACGGATTTCCTGTGCTATGTCGTCTTCCAGAGTGGAACTATGGGATTTAATGGCGTAGCCCATCTCAATGAGGGCCGACACCAAATCCTTGTTTTCCATTTCCGCTTCTTTAGCTAACTCGTAAACCCTGATTTTTGTCATTGCTCACTCCCGAAGAGGCATTGCAACCCTTCGTCAAATCCCAGCACCTGTTGGCGAAACGCTCTGGATAATCCTTTTTTGTTTTTAAAAAACTTCCGCAGACAACTGTCATCCTGACAACAGTAAACATGACGCCCATCATGTTTCCCGCGGAAATCTTTCATTACACGACTGCTGTTGTCCAAGGCGAAACGCCACAAATCTTGCTGCGCTTTTCTCCGCCGGCACCCAAGACATGTCCGGATCGGCACCTTACTTTTTTCCCCAGAGTCGGTGGCCACGCGGAAACGACCTATTTTTCCTCATCCCCGGGTGCCGCCTTACTTTCTGAATCGTCTTGCCCTTGGGCCGTCTCGGCTTTTTGGGCTGAGGCGATCAGGCGGGCAACCCTGTTCTCGTCAAGGGACACCAGCTCGGCAACCACGGTTGCAACTTCCGCCTGGGCCAGAACCTGAGACGAATTGAACCCCGCATCATAGAGCGCTTCAGCGGTTTTCTCATCCATCCCCGGCACATCGAGAAGCGACTGAAAGCCCTCTTCGCTGAATTTAGCATATTTCTGTTCACTCTTCACATCAATCCGCCACCCCAACAGGGCTGCGGCCAATCTCACATTCTGCCCCTGTCGGCCGATAGCCAGGGAAAGCTGATCATCAGGCACAACCACCAGCAATGTTTTCTTCTCCTCATCAACAACCACCAGAGAAACCTGGGCAGGCGAGAGGGCATTGGAAACATAACGGGCCGGATCCGGGCTCCAGGGCACAATGTCGATCTTTTCGCCTTGCAGTTCCTGGACCACGTTCTGGACCCTGGAGCCCTTCATCCCGACACAGGCGCCAACCGGATCGACATCCGACTCGGAAGAACTCACGGCAATCTTGGCGCGGGCGCCGGGTTCACGGCTCACTCCCATAATCTTGACGATCCCCTCGGCAATCTCGGGAACCTCCATGGCAAACAGCTTGGTCAGGAAATCATCATTGGTACGACTCAGGACCAGTTGCGGGTCTCTGCTGCTTTGCCGCACATCAAGCAAAAGTGCCCGGACTCGGTCACCTTGACGGTATGACTTGCGAGGCATCTGCTCCTTGGTAGGCAGAATGGCATCGGTTCGCCCCAGATTGACAATAATATTGCCCCGCTCGAAGCGCTGAACAATACCGTTGACAACCTCGCCCTTGCGCTCCTTGTACATCTCATAAATGACATTGCATTCAGCGTCTTTCATTTTCTGAATGATAACCTGCTTGGCGGACTGCGCGGCAATGCGCCCCAAATCGGAGACACTGTCCATCTTGCTGCCGAGTTCGTCGCCAAGCTGGACTTCCGGGTCGAGCGCCAAGGCCTCGGTCAATGAGATTTCAGTCTGCTCATCCTCAACCACATGAACAACATTGCGGAACTGGAAGAGTTCAACCTCGCCGATCTCGTCATTATATCTGGCCTCCAGCTCACGCCGCTGGCCGAATTTCTTCTTGGCGGCGGACATCACCGCTTCCTCAATGGCATCAATCAGCAACTGACGATCAATTCCCTTGTCTCTACTTATCTGATCAAGAATTCGTTTCAAATCTGACAGCATTGTTCTCTCCTGTCTCTCTTTCGGCGATTAGTAAACATCCGGCAACCGCGAAGCGACGCGGCTGAATGTTTACATTGCAGAGATGAGCCACGTTTTCCGTTCCTGGCAAACAATTATGACGATTACGTCCGGCATACCAAGGAAGGACTCTGCCCACCATGCTCAACACCGGCCATACTGTCTTAAAACTCAATAACCAGACGGGCCTTTTTCATCCGAGTAAACGGAATTTCTATTATACCATGGTCGGTTCGCAAAGCCACCGACTCCTGATTCACATCTTCAATCAGGCCAACACACTGATTCTGCCCGTCAATGGGCTCTCTCACCACCACTTTGGCCTTTTTCCCTTTGCAACGCAAAAAATCTTTTCCACTCTTTAAAGGCCGGTCAAGGCCGGGCGAAGAGACCTCGAGATTGTATGACTGATCAATGGGATCCTCCACCTCAAGCAGATGGGCGACCTCCCGACTGATCCCGGCACAATCATCAATGCCGATACCATTTTCCTTGTCAATGATAAGACGAAGGACCCAGCCGGGCGCTTCACGCCTGAATTGCAACTCGACCAGCTCACAACCGGAACCCTCGACCACCGGCAGGACAAGATCCGTCAAACGACGGACCAGGGGTGACTCTATCGCATACTCTTCCATAGCACAGTATACCAATAAAAAAAGCGGGCCTAAGCCCACTTTCTAAAAATTCATCAACCGGATCGGAATGATCGGTTCTTTCAATACGAAACAATACCGCCTAGCCGGAAGATTGTCCTTGCCCCACAAGAAAACATTGCATTTTCTTTCAAACAGGAGCCAGAATGCCCGGAACTAGACTGGAGCGGGAAACGGGATTCGAACCCGCGACCTTCAGCTTGGGAAGCTGACACTCTACCACTGAGTTATTCCCGCAGGCCCGAATAATTCTGTAGATTATACAGTTTTTTCGTCACTTGTCAAGAGTCTCACCATCGCTCCGGCAAAACTCCAAGGATGACAGGCCACAGGCCCGGATTTAGAGGATGGCGCGAACAGCATCCGTGGCCAGTTGCAGAATCTGGTCAGGCAGTAGCCCCATGGCGATGATAATCATAACCAAGGCGACACTTACGGCCTTGGTTACACCACCGACAACCACGGCGGGCCGATCTTCCGCCCCGGCGGCATAGGTGACCCTAACAACGGAGAGATAGTAGTAAATGGAGATGGCGGTATTGATGGCCGCCAGAATAACCAAGGGAAGATGCCCGGCTTTGTATGCTCCGGTCAACAGCATGAATTTACCCATGAACCCGACAAATGGCGGGATACCGGCCATGGCAAACATGCTGACGGCAAGAGTCAAGGCAAGCAACGGAGAACGCCTATGCAATCCGCTCAAATCGTCGACCGCAAGGTTTTCGCCGTGCTCCGACACCTTGCAGATGACCAGAAAACCGGCAAGGTTCATTACCAGATACCCGAAGATATAATACAGCGAGGAGGCATAACCGACCTCCTGCATGGTGACAAGACCAAGCAGGACATAACCCGCATGGGCTATACCGGAAAAACCAAGCATTCTTTTGATATCGGTTTGAACCAAGGCGACAAGATTGCCATAAAACATCGAACAAACCGAAAGGACAATGAGCAAGGTAACAATGGCCTGACCCTCGGGGGTAGCAAGCGCGGTGAGCCGAATGAGCATGGCCACGGCCGCAACCTTGGGAACCGAGGCGATAAAAGCGGTTGTTTCATTGGAAGCCCCTTGATAGACATCCGGAACCCAGGAATGAAAAGGAAAGACCGCCAGCTTGAAAAAGAAACCGCCCAGAACCATGCCGATGGCAATGAGAGCAGCAGGGCTCCCCATCATCTGATGCAGTCGCGGCAGAAGCTCGACTAAATAGGTAGTGCCGGTGAGGCCGAACAGGTAACTCATGCCGAAAAGCATGACACCGGTGGCGACCACCCCGAAAAGAATATATTTGATGGCGGACTCCATCTGCATCCGCAGACCAGTCCGGTCATCACGCATGGGCACCAGAAGATAGAGGGAGTAGGAAGAAAGTTCAAGGGCAATGAACATGGTGAGCAACTCAACACTGCTGACCAGCATAAGAAGACCCAGAGTGCTCAACATCAGAAACAAGTAATACTCGGGACGGATATCATCATCGATCCCTTTCAGTTCTGTACTGAACAACAAGACAACGGCAAAACCCATGGAAATAACAAGCTTAACCAACTGGGAGAAGAAATCAATCCGATATGCCTCATAGAACAGACTCCCCTCCTGGCGGAGACAAGCAAAACAAACAAGGACATTGATCAGCGCAAGACTCAGCGTCACGGCACGCGCCTTTTTTCCGCCGACTTTACCGGTACTGACCAGGAAAAGGATCAGACTCCCCAACAGAAGAAATAATTCTGGAGCAAACAGCATGAGCTTCATTTTGTATCCTTTGCGTAAGTTCCTTAAAAACCTTCAGAAAGTTCCGTTACGGAATCATCAGCTTTGCAACAGAAACGGCACCGCCCGAAGCAACTCCAACCTGCTCGATAAGGTGGGTAACGCTCACATGCATCACCTTCAGGAACGGTTCCGGCGATAATCCAATCCAAAAAACAAAGAAGAGCAAGGGAGCCAGTGTCGCCATTTCCCGAATATTCAGATCCAGGATCCCGGCATGATCCGGATTCACTGGTCTGCCCCACACCACCCGCTGGAGCATACGGAACATATAAGCTGCGGCAAGCACCGCGCCAGGAATGGCGCAGCCCGCCACGATCTTGTTATTCGCAAACCCGCCGACCAAAATCAGAAATTCTCCGACGAAACTGTTGGTGCCGGGAAAGGCAAGGGAGGAAAGCGAGAAAAAAGCAAGGAAGCTGACGTAGACCGGCATGTATTTGCCGAGACCCGCTGCAGAATCAAGTTCACGGCTATGGGTACGCTCATAGATCATCCCCACACACAAAAAGAGCGCACCGGTGGTGATACCATGATTAATCATCTGCAGGATCGCCCCCTCAATCCCCTGCTGATTCAGGACAAAAATACCGAGGGTGACAAAACCCATATGCCCTACGCTGGAGTAGGCAATGAGTTTTTTCATATCCTGTTGGGCCAGAGCGGTGAAACCACCGTAGAGAATGCCGACCACAGAAAGCCAGAGGATATAAGGAACAAAGACCATTGTTGCTTCCGGGGTTATGGGCAGGCAAAAGCGCAAAAAGCCATAGGTTCCCATTTTCAGCAGGATCGAAGCCAGAATGACGCTGCCGGCGGTGGGCGCCTCGACATGGGCCGCAGGCAACCAGGTATGGAAAGGAAACATCGGCACCTTGATGGCAAAGGCAAGAAAAAAGGCCAAAAAAACCACAATCTGGAAGGTGGTGGAATAATCCTGCCCCATCAAAGCAGGAATGCTGAAGGTTCCCTGATCAAGATAGAGACCGATGATGGCAACTAGTAACAGCACCGAACCAGCGAGGGTATAAAGGAAAAACTTGGTCGAGGCATATACCTTCCGGGGACCGCCCCAGACCGCGATCAACAAGTACATGGGAATAAGCATCGCTTCCCACAACAGATAAAACAGGATGAAATCGAGGGCCATGAACACCCCGAGCATGGAGGTTTCCATGAGCAAGAGACAGATCATGAATTCCTTAACCCGCTTGTCGATGTACCGCCAAGAACCGAGGACACACAAGGGCATGATCAGGGTCGTCATCAAAATCAGCAACAAGGAAATACCATCGATACCCAAGGTATAGTGGATATTCAGGGCAGAGATCCAGGAAGCATGTTCGCCGAACTGATACTTGGCCGTACTCGCATCAAAATTCCAGTAGAGAGGCAGAGAGACCAGCGCTGTGACAACGGTAACAAGCATCGTCCAATTCTTGGCTGCAGTATCTCCAGGAATACACAATAAAATCAGAGCGCCGACCAAAGGCAGAAATATCAGGGTGCTCAGAATGGGAAACCCCATATGATTCATTATCAAAAAGTCCATTCCCACCATCCTCAGTAATAAAAATTAGGAGCCGCTACAAAAGAACCCATACCATTTGGCCCATTTCTTTACGGCGCCTTATGCCGACTGGGGCCATCCAGATTATCTTGTTACAACGGCTTAAGCAAACACGTATAAAACGAGCGCTACAGCAACAATGGATACCGCAAAAAAGATGTTGTACTGCAATTGGCCGCTCTGGGCCCGACGGACCAAGCCACCGACACCTCGCACCGTTTTCGCCAAACCGTCAACCACGCCGTCAATGGCATGCCAGTCAAACCAGGACCAAAAACCGGCCGTGGTCATCAGCGGGATCAAGCCGACATAGCGATAGCCTTCGCTGACACAGCTATCCGCCCACTGGATGGGCTTTTTTGCAAGCCATAAAAATCCACGCCCGCCCATGCGATAAAACCAGTCCAGGTCGATACTGATCTTCGGCTCCGGGGCGAGCTTCTTGATGAGCAGGAAGAAGCCCACAGCAGTAAAGAGCAGGATCTGCAAGCTCTCGGAAACATGGTAACGACCGTAAACCAGTTGAGCGTAATGATGCGCCTCCTCCTGGTTCGGCAACATGTTATAGAGGTAAGGGGTATAGCAACCAATAAATATGCAAAGAAAAGCAGCGATGCCCATGGCCAGTTGCATATTCCAAGGCGGATCAGCCGCTTTGTCCCAAGTCTCCTGGCTGCAGTTGTTCTTGCCGAACCAGATAAAGTACGGCACTTTGAGGCCGGTGTGCAGGAAGGTACCGGCAGAGGCCAGGGTCAGCAGAAAGGCGGCCCAGTAGATATGCTCCTCGAATCCGGCGGCAACGATCATCGACTTGCTGACAAAGCCGGAAAAAAGCGGAAAGGCGGAAATGGAAAGACCGCCGATCATGGTGAAAACGAAGGCTTTCGGCATCTTCTTATACAGGCCGCCAAGTTCGGTGAACTTGCTCTTACCGGTCATGTACAGCACCGAGCCGCAGCCCATAAACAACAACCCCTTGTAAAGAATATGGGCAAAGGCGTGGGCCACTGCACCATTGATGGCCATGGCCGTGCCGATGCCGCAACCAGCCACCATGTAACCGACCTGGCTGATGATGTGATAGGCCAACAGCCGACGGCTGTCGTTCTCAAGCACCGCATAGACAACACCGTAGAGGGCCATGCACACCCCCAGCACCACAAGGATATCCATGCCGGCGCATGCGCGGGCCAAAGCATAAACCGCAGTCTTGGTGGTGAAGGCGCACATAAAAACGGCACCGGTGACGGTGGCCTCGCCGTAAGCGTCCGGAAGCCAAGCGTGCAGGGGCGGCACCGCTGCATTCAAGATGAACCCGAGCATGATCAGGAAGGTGGGCAAGGAGACATTAAAAAGATCGTGGCTGCTGAAACCTGCGAGGCTGCCGGCCGCGTCACTCAACAGATTGAAGGAGATATCGCCGCCGGTGGCCTGGTAGCGCAGAACGATTCCGGCAAGCAGCAAAAGACCGCCAGCGGTATGGACCAGCAGGTAGCGGTAGCCGACCGCCAGCGATTGAGGCCGCCGCCGGAACCAGACCAGAAAAACCGAGGAAAAAGCCATCAGTTCCCAGAAGAGGAAAAGTACCATGTAGTCGCCGCAGAAGATGACCCCCAGTGAACCGGCCACATAGAGCCATGCCGCGACATGCTGAAAATCCTCCTCCACATGCAGACCGTAAATGGTGCCGATGATGCACATCAGGGTCATGATGTAGGCAAAAACCATACTCAGGGCATCAACCCGGCCAAAGGTAAGATACCAATCAAGGAAACGCACCATGCCAAAGTTGCCGTGCTGCGCCTGCATGGACAATACATCCAAAAACGCCAGAGTCGGGACAATGACCAGATAAGGCCGCTTCAGCCACTTCGGCAAAAAAGGAAGGATAAAGGCACCGACAATCAGGATCAGAGACGGATGCAGCCAGAAATCAGTTATCATAATAATCCTCACGAGTCATGATTCCCAGATGGCCGTACCACTTGGAAACAATGATGATCACGACACAGGCAATAAATCCGAACACCGCCCAAAAACCCGGAATATGCTCAACTGCGGTATGAGCGTGTTCCTTGGAAACAAAGAGAACGTCCCAAACCACCAGAAGCGCCAGCCCGACATAGGAGAGGCGGATGACCAGTTTCAACCGGTCACGAAAAAAATCAATCAGTTTCACTAGCATCCCGTCACCGCCTTGACAAAGTTCATCATAAAATCAGGATAGATGCCGATAACCACCGAGATGATCGCGGCTATCATGATCGGCACCACCATGGCAAGAGGCGCCTCCTTGATCCCTTCATAGGCTTCGCCCTCAGGGCGCTTACCAAAAAAGGCCCGGTAGGTCACCGGCGCAAAATAGGCCACGTTCAACAGGGTGCTGCACAGTAAGACCAACAAGATGCCGACATAGTGGGACTCCATTTCCATGGCCCCGACCAAGAGCTTCCATTTGGTGACAAAACCGGCAACCGGTGGGGCGCCGATCATGCTGAGCGAAGCGATGGCAAAGGCGCCAAAGGTAAAGGGCATGGTCCGCCCCAGGCCGCTCATTTCGGAGATGGATTTCTTGTGGGTGGCCACATAAATGGCGCCGGCACAAAAGAACAGGGTAATCTTGGAAAAGGCATGGTTGGCGATATGGATCAACCCGCCCTGGATACCACTGGGCGTTAAAAGCGCCACGCCGAGGATGATGTAAGAGAGTTGGCTCACTGTGGAATAGGCTAGCCGTGCCTTCAGGTTATCCTTGGACAGGGCAATGATCGAAGCGACCAAGATAGTGAAAGAGACGAAATACGCAGTGGGGATGCCAAGATTGAGTCCATGCATCAGGTCGGTGCCGAAAACATAGAGCATGACCCGGGTTGTGCAGAAGACACCGACCTTAACAACAGCCACGGCATGAAGCAAAGCGGAGACCGGAGTCGGAGCAACCATGGCGCCGGGAAGCCAGTTGTGGAACGGCATGATACCGTTCTTGGCGAATCCCAGGATGCAGAAAACATAAAGCATTGTCACCAAGGCGCCATGGGCGTCGACTGCGCCATTGGAAAAAATCCCGGTACGGATATTGTCGGCAAAATCCAGGGTGCCGGTGAGCACATAGATAAGAATCATGGCCGGCAGAACAAGACCTTTTGCCGTCGTGGTCAGATAAACAATGTATTTCTTGGCACCCTCGTATCCCTCTTCATCCTGATGATGCGCAACCAAGGGGTAGGTGCAGATACTGACGATCTCGTAGAATAGATAGAGCGTAAAAAGATTGTCAGAGAAGGCGACGCCGATGGCGCCGAACAGGGCCAAGGCAAAACAGGCATTAAACCGGGTCTGCGCATGCTCGTGCAACCCGCGCATATACCCAAGGGAATAAAACACCGCCAACATCCAAAGGAATGAGGCTACCACCGCAAAGATCATGGAAAAGGCGTCAACCCGCAAGGTAACGGAAACACCCGGCAGAATGCTGAACAGCCGATAGACAATGGTTTTGCCTTCGCCCATGGGAGCTGGGGCAACGGTGGTAATCATCGAGGCAATGATGGCAAACATAGTCACCGCCGCAATAAAGGACCACGATTCCCTGATATTGGGCTTGCGCCCGGACATCATCACGAGGACGGCCCCGGCCAAAGCCGTTAGTATGGCGAGCAGCGGTTTTACGGAAACAATTGTATCCATGACCCTTATTCCTTTCCTTTCTAGCCTTTCAGATCCATGACATCTTCGGCGTCAATGGATTTGTAGTTCCGGTAGACAGCGATGATTATGCTCAGGGCGATGGCTGCTTCTGCAGCGGCAATGGCCATGATGAACAGGGTAAACACTTGCCCCACCGTGGGGTTGGGTGCCAAAAACCGGTTAAAGGCCATAAAATTGAGCGACGCACCGCTCAGGATAAGTTCCGCGGAGATCAGCATGCCGATGAAGGTCTGACGCTGCACCATACCGTAAATACCGATACCGAAGAGCAGGGCCGCGATCACCAGATAGGTCTGGAGATTGTTGCTGAGCACAAGAATGTCCATTATTTATCCCTCCCCTGCCGGGCCAGAACCAGCGAACCCACCACCGCCACCAGCAAGACCACGGAGATTAACTCAAAGCTCATGCTGTAGGTGGTAAGCAATGACTGGCCAAGATCCTCAACCGTACCGCGATTCACCAAACAGGGGGCGCTACGCCATTCTGTTTTCAAAGCCAGGCCCGCCAAGGCAAAAACCAGTATACCGCTCACCAAAAAGGCCAGGGGGCCGACCAACCCGTTACGGCTGGTCATCTGCTTGAGTTCAGAAGACTCGGCCAACATCACGGCAAAGATGATGGTGACGCAGACTGCACCCACATAAATCAAAATCTGCATCAAAGCGACAAAGGGGCTGTTGAGATAATAGTAGAGTCCCGCCACCCCAAGAAAGCAGAGGGCCAAGCCAGCCACGCTGCGGATCAGGCTGCGGGCGGAGGTGGCAATAATGCCTCCGGCCAGCGTCAACCCGATGAAACCGAAAAACAAGAGGCCGGACAGGCCTTCCATCGTAAACAGGGACACCATCAGTTCCTTGCCTCCAAGCGTTTTTTGAGATCAAAAATGTAGGCTTCCTTTCTGACCCCAGCGAGGTTGTAATCCTTGGAAAAGGTGATCGCCTTGGGCGTGCAGCTTTCGACACAAAGTCCGCACAGACTGCATTTGGTGAAATCCAGAATGTACTCGGTCAACACCTTGCCCTTCACGCCTTCGCGCTTTTCGCCATTCACCGTGATACAATTCGACGGACACGCTTTCTGGCACATGCCGCAGACGATGCACTTGGACTCACCGGTTTCTTCGTCCTTCACCAGCTCAATGTGCCCTCTGAAACGCGGGGTCATGGGCAGGGTCTGGTGTGGATACTGCACCGTCACCACCGGCTGGAAAAAATACCTGATGGTAATTCCCAGGCCGACAAAGAGGCTCCAGGTCCCGCTGATAATCTCTCGCAGATAGTCGATCATGGTTAAAACACCTTCAACATGGCACTGGTAAGAATCAGGTTAACAAAGGAGATCGGGATCAAAATCTTCCAGGAAAGATTTAGCAACCCGTAAAAGGTTGTGCGCGGATAGGTCCAGCGGATCCAGATAACGGTGAAGATCAGGAAGTACATCTTGATCAGGAACCAGTGCACCCCCGGAAAAAGCCCAAATGGGCAATCCCATCCGCCCAGGAAAAGAATGGTGGCCACACTGGCGCCGATGACGATATTGGCATATTCGCCCATGAAAAAGACACCGAAACCCATACCGGAATATTCGGTAAAGGCACCGGCAACCAATTCACTCTCCGCTTCAGCCATGTCGAAGGGAGCCCGGTTGGTTTCAGCAAGCATGCAGACGAAAAAGATCAGGAAGGCCACCGGCATCAACGGGCTGGCCGAAAGATTAAGAATGTTCCAATGCCAGAAGCCTCCCTGCTGGAGGGCAACGATCTTGCTGAGGTTCATGGTGCCGCTGATCATCACCAGGGTCACCACCGTAACCAGCATGGGAATCTCGTAGGCCACATTCTGGGAAACGACACGGGCCGCGGAGATAACCGCGTATTTATTGCGCGAGCCCCAGGCGCCGAGAAGAAGACCCAAGACGTTCACCGAGGCAAAGGCAAAGATGGCGAGCAAGCCGATATCAAGATTCCTCGCCACCAGCGTTTCGCTGAAGGGGATGGTGACAAAACTCATGATCGCCGGAACCATGACCAGAATCGGAGCTATTTTAAAGAGGACGGGGTCAACCCCGGCCGGAACGATGAGCTGCTTGGTCATCAGCTTGATGCCATCGACCAGGGGCTGGAGCAGGCCATAGGGACCTACCTCCTTGGGTCCGATCCTCCGCTGGATATGCGCGGCCTCTTTCCGTTCCAGCCAGACCAGGTAGGCGGCGTTCAGTGCGGCAAAGGCGATCACTCCCACCAAGAAGGCCAGCAGCCGTATTATTTCAGGATCCACACACATAACGAAGCTCCTTTACCCTGTTACAATTTCCCCGGCAAAGCCTGCAAAAAAGGCTCGCCCAAGAATAAGCGGCCACAGGGTGCCGCAGATGCGCGAAAGAGGTCTGCGAAGTGTGCTGTTGCACATGAGCAGGCCGATGACAAAGCAGATGTGGTGCCATGTGGCCGCGCCCTCCTTACCTGTCTATCTCGGGAATAACCAGATCCAGGCTTCCCATCAGGGCGAGGGCGTCAGGCAGCAACATGCCCTGACAAGCCTCGCCGAAAAGGCTCAAATTGGAAAAGGTCGGGGAGCGGAGTTTCAGGCGGTACGGGGTGTTGCTCCCGTCGCTGACCACCCGCACGCCAAACGAACCGCGCGCCGTTTCCACGGCATGGTAATAATCGCCCTTGGCCGGCTTGAGGATCTTGGGAACCTTCTCCGCCATGACCGGCCCTTCGGGGAGCTTGTCCAGCGCCTGTTCGATAATGCGCAGGCTCTGCTCGATCTCGTCCATCCGCACCATGTAGCGGGACATGGAATCGCCCTGATCGTACACCGGCACCTCAAAGTCGAATTCCGGGTAGATGGAATACGGCTCATGCTTGCGCACGTCAAAATTGATGCCGGATCCCCGGCACACCGGGCCGGTTGCCCCGTATTTGCGGCACATCTCGGCGGAGATCGGGCCGACCTCCTTGAGTCGTGTCATCAGGATGATATTCTTGGTTACCAAATTGTGGTACATGGGCATCCGTTCGCGCAACCGCTTGATGAACGCCCTGGTCCCGGGAACAAAGTTGTCGTCGATGTCGTTGTACACCCCGCCGAAACGGAAATAACAATAGGTGAGGCGTGAACCGGTCACCGATTCCAACAGGTCGAGGATGTGCTCCCTGTCGTCAAAGGCATAGAGCAACGGAGAAAAACCGCCCAGATCGAGAATAAAAGCGCCAAACCAGAGAAGATGGCTGGAAACCCTGTTCAGCTCGGCGGTGATCACCCGCAGATATTCAGCCCGCTCCGGCACCGTAATGCCGGTGGCCCGCTCCACGACGGAAACATAGCCATGGTTGTAGGCAAGGGCATGCAGATAATCCATCCTCCCGGTATTGGGCAGAAACTGGGCCCAAGTCCGATTCTCCCCCATCTTCTCGTGCATGCGGTGTATGTATCCAAGAACCGGCTCCGCCTCGACGATGTACTCTCCGTCCATGGTCAGCTTGACACGCAGAACACCATGGGTGGCTGGATGTTGCGGGCCAAGATTTAAGACAAAGGTTTCATTGGCTTCACTTTTGGCAAAGGCGCTCATGGGCGAAAATCCTTCAGCAATGGATGAAAATCAGCATCTTCCGGCAACAGCAAGGGGACAAGATAGGGGTGGCCGACAAATTTGATCCCGAAGAAATCATGGGTTTCCCGCTCGTGCCAATTGGCCCCGGGATAGATCTGCGAAATGGTGGGAACCTCCGGCGCGCTCCTTGGCATTCTGGTGCGAATGGTCACCCGGCAAAGCGCGTCGTAATGATTGAAATCGTACACCGCCTCCAAGGCATCTTCCGGAAGATCACCCAGCTCGGCAGGTGCTGCCGGTGGAGGCGGTTCTTCTCCAGCCGCCGCAGCGGCCTCTGCCTTAGCCTTGGCTTCAGCCGCGGCTTTTGCCTCAGCATCCTTGCGCAAAGCAGCCTGCTCACCCAACCAATCCACACCGGTGACGGCCTCGATGAAAAATCCTTCTGCGTCCAGGAGCGAGACCGCGGCAATAAGCTGCTCCGGAAGAACCTGCACGTCCAGGGCAAAACCCTTGCTGGCATAGTCGCTTTCGATGACCGCCTCAGCACCAATGGCGGCAAGTTTCTGTTTGATCGCGGCACGATTCATGTTCAACCAACCTCCACTCTTGGCCATCTGCGGGAGCCCGTCACCTTTTCCTCAAGCTCAAGAATCCCTTCGATCAACGCCTCCGGTCGTGGCGGACATCCGGGAATAAAGACATCCACCGGAAACAAGTTCTCCGCGCCCTCGACAATCCCGTACTGACCTTCAAATACAAAAGGGCCTCCGGAGATAGCACAGTTCCCCATGGCGATAACCCATTTGGGTTCCGGCATCTGGTCGTACAGGGTTTCCACGGCAGGAGCCATTTTTTTGCTGATGGTGCCGGCAACGATCATCACGTCGCACTGGCGCGGGGACGGTCGAAACACCTCGGCGCCGAACCGGGCCAGATCAAAGCGGGAGGCGCCGGTGGCCATCATCTCAATGGCGCAGCAGGCAAGACCGAAGGTCATGGGCCAAAGCGAATTAGCCCTTCCCAAGGCAAGCAGTTTATCAAGCTGGGCAAACTGGACTATCGCGGGTTGTATATTTTGCGTTCCCACTTGAACACTCCCTTTTTCCACGCATAGATGATTATCAAGGACAGGATTCCGACAAAGATCAGGATCTCGACAAAGGCCCGGAGGTCGCCGATATTGAAACCGGCCTGCCCAGCCCTGTTGTAGACAAGTGCCACCGGAAACAAAAAGAGAATGTCCACGGCAAAGGCCACGAACATCAGGGCATAGAGATAATAGACAATGCCAAAACGGATCCAGGCGTCGCCAATGGGCTCCATGCCGCATTCGATGAGTTGCTTTGTTTTTCCTTGGGTGTTTCTGGTTGTTCGGGGGGCAAGGAGGAGGGCGATAATGAACGGACCCACCGCAAAACCCAGGCCACCGAGAAAAAAGGCCGCCACATAGAGAATATCAAGAGTTGCCTGCTGTTCCACGACTGTATGCTCCTTAGGTTGAAGCGCATTATGCGAATAGCTTCCGACCTAAATAGCCCTATCAAAAATCGATGTCAAGCAAATACTGAATGAGCATTCAGAAAAGAAATCACGAAAACCAAAGAGTGAAAAATAGATATTTTCATTATGATATCAAGCAGTTAACTACTTAAACACAACCCATGACTCAACCTGCGCCCACCTTGACAGACACCTTGAAATCAGCACAATTTCAAACTGTTAGCCAAGGTAGAAATACCGAGGTGACAACTACCTAGTCAGCATTTTTTTGTGTTTTTACTTCGGTGCGGCAACAGTCCGACTCAGCAACTCAAGAAGCCGCTGATGGATGTTATCAAACCCGCCATTGGACATGATGACCACCACGTCGCCCTCGCGTGCGCTGCCATCAAGATAGGAAAGAACCTCTTCGGTTGTCGAAAAATACCCGGCAGCCAAGCCGCGTCTGGACAGATCGTCAACCAGCTGGTGGGAAGAAAATTGTTCAGCCGGCGGAATATTGGCAAGGAGAGCAGGCTCACGCACCAGAACCTCTGCCGCGGCATCAAAGGCAGAGGCATAGGCCTCCTGAAAGACCTTGCGCCTGCTGGAGTTGGTCCGGGGCTCAAAAACAGCCACCAGACGACGCCCGGCATAGGCAGCTGCCAGAGCAGCCAAGGTTTCCCGAACCGCGGTGGGATGATGGGCAAAATCGTCGATCACCGTCACCCCACGCTCCACGCCACGGACCTCCTGCCTCCGCCGCACCCCTTGAAATTTTATCAACCCCTGGGCTACGTCCTGCCGGGAAAAACCCAGGATATCAAGGACCGCGATCACGGCCAGAGCGTTTAAGGCATTGTGCCGTCCGGGCAACACATTTTCGAAATCGCCAAAGGGGATTCCGTTTTTAGCGACCTGAAAAGAGGTGGATGACGGACCAACCTGCAAATCAGCCAGCCTCCAGTCACAGTCTTCGGAACAGCCATAACCGACCACCGAACACCGTGCCCCCTGACATACCTCCCGGACAACCGGATCATCCCAACAAGCCACCAGAAAGCCCTCCGGAGGCATGCCGGCGACGAGTTTGGCGAAGGAGGCCTTTATGGCGGCGAGGTCATTATAGATATCGGCGTGATCAAACTCGATGCTGGTAAGGATGGCGATATGTGGCCGGTAATGGAGAAACTTCGGACCCTTGTCGAAAAAAGCCGTGTCATACTCATCGCCTTCGGCGACAAAATATTTTCCATCCGCCACATTAAAATTCCGCCCAAAGGCCTGCACCAGACCACCGATCATGAAACTCGGCTCGGCACCAATCTCACGGAGCAGGCTGGCCAGCAGAGATGAGGTCGTGGTCTTGCCATGGGTTCCGGTAACAACCAGAGAGGTCTTATTGCGGATAAAGAAATGACTCAGGGCCTGAGGAAAAGAGACATAGGGGATTGCGCGCTCGGCCAAAGCCAGCGCTTCCGGGTTTTCCCGCCGGATAACATTGCCCACCACAACCAGATCCGGACGCGGCTCAAGATTATCAGGGGAATAACCGGACTGAACAGTAATAGCCTGCCCGGCCAAAAAATCACTCATGGGGGGGTAAACCTGCTGATCGGAACCGGTCACGGAAAACCCCGCGCTTTTCAGCATGCCGGCCAGGGCGCCCACCCCGGTACCACAGATGCCCATAAGATGAATATGCTTGATATTATCAGGAAAACAATTGAGAGCGGGATCCAAGCCCACCTGCGGAACAGACACGGTCAGGACCTGACGGTATCGCGCACCGACTGATAAATGGCGCGAAACATCTCGTCAAAATTTCCCGGCGCAAGCCGCCCCACCTCGATGAATTTCACCACTATCTCCTTGGAGACCTTCAAGATGGCATCCTCGGAAACAGGTTTAAGGGCAGATTCGGTAATTTTAGCTGATTGACTCATAGAATTCTCGGGGAGAAAAACGGTACGCCAAGAAAGAAACAAGAAAAACCTCTGCCAAACACGAAGAAGGCCAATTCTTAAGGCTGGCAGAGGCTGACCCGTTGAGAAAAACCGATAAAGCCCTTCCCAAGGGTGCGTTTACATAAAGAGTGGTGGAGCTAAGCGGGATCGAACCGCTGACCTCTTGAATGCCATTCAAGCGCTCTCCCAGCTGAGCTATAGCCCCACATTGTCTTGAAGTGTCCGGCAACGAAAACCCGCCTGACTCGCTGGTTCAAATACCACCCGCCGCTTGGCATGTCAAGCGTTTTCTCCTAGAAAAGTCCTGCCATTTTTCTTGCCAAGGCCTAGCGAGTCTGTTACAGTCTGAAAGATTTTTTTCAATGGCTATAAGTCTGTGGAAATTAAAGGCATTCTAATATAACGTAGAGGTAACCGCATTATGTTCTCGCCCTTTGACTCGCTGTTTGGATGGCTCTCCAACGATCTGGCCATTGACTTGGGAACTGCCAACACTCTTGTTTTCGTAAAAGGCAAAGGGATTGTTTTACGGGAGCCCTCGGTGGTTGCCATCCGCAAGGATGCGCGTACCAACAAGGTGCTGGCCGTTGGCAAAGAAGCGAAAATGATGCTGGGCCGCACCCCGGGCAATATTATCGCGGTCAGACCTATCAAGGACGGAGTAATCGCCGATTTTGAAGTTACCGAGGCAATGTTGCGATACTTTATCAATAAAGTTCACAATCGCCGCACCTTGGTGCATCCACGCATCATTATCAGCGTTCCCTCCGGCATTACCCAGGTTGAGAAGAGGGCGGTCAAGGAATCCGCCGAATCGGCTGGAGCTCGCGAAGTATATCTCATCGAAGAGCCAATGGCCGCAGCCATCGGCGCAGGCCTGCCTATCACCGAGCCGACCGCGAACATGGTTGTCGACATCGGGGGCGGCACCACCGAGGTTGCAGTAATTTCCCTGGCAGGCATTGTCTATTCCAGCTCCCTGCGCGTTGCCGGCGACAAGATGGATGAAGCCATTCTCCATTACATCAAGCGCAAACATAACCTGGCCATCGGCGAACATACCGCCGAAGTCATCAAGACAACGATTGGCGATGTAATGCCTCAGCCCCCCTACGACACCATGCAGGTCAAGGGCCGCGATCTTGTTTCCGGCGTACCGAAAACATTGACCATTACCTCGGAAGAAATCCGCACCGCCATCACCGAGCAGGTTGACGCCATAATTGAAGCGGTCAAAATGGCCCTTGAACTCACCCCTCCGGAACTTTCCGCTGATATTGTTGACCAGGGCATCGTTCTCACCGGCGGCGGCGCTTTATTACGCAACCTCGACAAAAGACTTTCCGAGGAAACCGGCCTGCCCATCATTATCGCGGAAGACCCTCTTTCCTCCGTGGTGCTTGGCTCAGGCAAGGCTCTGGAACACATCGAACTTCTCAGGGAGGTAATGACCCTCTAAGGCGGAGAGGCCCATTCCGTCACCTTCGTTTTTTTATCGCGTTAAAAATTCAGGCGCATCTTTCCTTATCTTAGAGTTTTACAACTATCCGCTTGATGCAGGGATTGCATAGATAATCACGGGTTGTAACTGTTCCGCAGTGCCGCAGATGCGCGAAAGGGGCCTGCGAAGCGTGCTATCGCTCACGAACAGACCGACGACAAATGGGTAGTTACTGAATTTCAAGCAAAACATGGCGACATACAACTATTTCCAGAGCCAGAGTCGATAATGAGGAAAAAAAACAAACGCGCCAGGCAGATCAGACTTTTTCTCTTTTTCGGCCTCATCCTCACCCTGTTCATTATTCTAATCGTCTCTACCGTGGGCCGTCAGGAATTCAACGCCCCCCACAAATTAGCTCTTGAAGTCATCGGCACTGCCCAGTATGGCATGACCAGGTTAACCGAAAGCCTAAAAAATGGTTGGCGTAACTATACCGCACTGATCAACGTCCGTGAAGAAAACGCCCGCTTGCGGGAAGAGCTGCAGAAACATAAGGCGGTTAACAACGAATACCGGGAAGCAGTGGCAACCAATGTCCGCCTGGCAAAACTTCTCGAGATGAAAGAAACCCTTCCCGCTCCCACCATTACTGCCGAAATCATCGGGGTGGACCCTTCCCAGTGGTTTAAAACGATCATTATTGATCGAGGCAGCAGCGATGGAGTCCAGGTCGGCATGCCGGCTGTAACGGTCGAAGGCGTTGTGGGCCAAGTCACTAACACCTCTCCCCATTTTGCCAAGATTCTCCTTGCAACCGACCCAAACAGCGCTCTTGACGGTCTGGTTCAAGAAACCCGGGTTCAAGGGATCATCAAAGGGGGCGGGGCAGGCTTCCACATGGAATATGTGCTCAAAAACAACGAAGTGAACAAGGGTGACAGAATCGTCACCTCCGGGTTCGGAGGGGTTTTCCCAAAAGGTGTACCGATCGGCACGGTGTCGAAGGTCGAAAAATCAGGCAGGGGCATGTTCCAGGAAATTGAGATAGAACCATCGGCGGATTTTTCCCAGCTCGAATATCTGATTATTGTTATGAAAAAAGATCCGCTGGCCAAATAATGATGAATTTACAAAAAGGGGAAAAAGCTACAGTGCCGCAACTCAGGCATACGAGCCTGTCCGGGCTCACAGCCCTGTTTACAGCTGTGGGCCGTCCTTTGCTTTCTACAATCCCAGCCAAGACTCAAGCCTAATGGTACTCGGTTTTCTTTTTCTCTCAGGAACCATTCTTCTCATCCTGCAGACCACTTTGCTCCATTCGTTACCGGAATGGTTCGGCAGGCCAAACCTATTATTTTTATTTATTGTTTTTCTCGGCACATACCTCGATCTCTATAAAGGTGCGATACTTGCCCTGTTGTTTGGCCTGATCATGGATATCTTCTCTGGTGTTTTTCTCGGCCTGCACCCTGTGATCTACCTTGTTCTCTTCTTTATCCTCCAGATCATCTCCAGGCACCTGGCCATCAATGAATCGATCCACCAAATACCCTTGGTCGCCTTGAGCTATCTTTTTACCGCCAGCAGTATTTTTATCTTCACCTCTGTGCTAACTCCGGAAAACAGGCTTTACTGGGCTTGGGGAAACGAAATTCTACAGGTACTGATTCTTTCTGTTATCTGCATCCCTTTTTTCAATTTTTTCCAGTGGCTCACCACGGTTTTTGACAGCAAAAATCCATTTAATCCGTTCCGCCGCCCCAAAACTGGAAACCGATACCGGATGCAGTAAGGATCCTCTTAAAAAATATGGCACCACATCCCCTCACCAAAATAAACAAGATTGATCCTGCCGAACTCAAGATGCTCAAAAAGCGGATTGATATCGCCATGGTTATCATTATTTTTTGTGCCGCCCTGCTCTTGACCAGGCTCTGGTATCTGCAAATATACCGTGGCGATGAATATGCAAAACTTTCCGAGATCAACCGCATCCGCATCCAGGAGATCGCCGCTCCCCGCGGAAACATCCTGGATCGAACCGGCCGGCCGATCATCACCAACCGCCCCCGTTTCAATGTGGTCTGGAGCCGGGAAGACGCGCCTAACCCCGATGTGGTCATCAAAGATCTCGCCAGGATCCTCAACGAAGACATTTCCGTACTGCTGGACAGAATCCGGGCGGCAACCGAAAATCCCCGCTACATGCCCACCAGGCTCAAGGAGGATATCGACTGGGAAACCCTGGTAACCATCGAAAACAAACACCTTTCCCTACCAGGGGTCCGCATTGAGGTCGTACCTTCCCGTGACTATCTGTACGGGGACTTTGCCTCCCATCTTGTCGGCTACCTTGCCGAAATAAGCCCGGCCGAACTGACGGAAAAACGTTACGCCAAGTACCAGAGCGGCGATCAGGTCGGCAAACAGGGGGTGGAAAAGATTTTCGAAGAGTATCTCAAAGGCGAAAAAGGCCGTAACTATCTGGAAGTTGACGTCCACGGCTTTGAACAGCGGCAGATGCAGTTGCAGGAACCTTATCCGGGCAACGACCTGCACCTGACCCTCGATATTGATCTGCAACGCGCCGCGGAAGAGGCCATGGACGGCAGGGCCGGCGCCGTGGTGGTCATGGAGGTGAACACCGGCAATCTGCTGGCCATGTGCAGCAGCCCTTCGCTTCACCTCCAGGAATTTGTCGGCGGTATTTCGACAACCGCTTGGAACAAGCTGCTCAACGACCCGCTTAACCCCTTGCTCGACAAAACCATTCAAGGACAATATCCGCCCGGATCGACCTTCAAGATCGTCACTGCCCTGGCTGCCATTTCCGAAGGGATTATCACCCCTGACGCGACTTACTTCTGCGGCGGTTCCCTGAATTTCGGCAACCGAAGATACGGCTGCTGGAAAAAAGGCGGACACGGCACGGTGGATTTTCAACGAGCCCTGATCGAATCATGCGATGTCTATTTTTATTCGGTGGGAATGAGGCTGGGAGTCGATAAAATTGCCAAGTACGCAAACAGCCTCGGCTTGGGGAAAAAAACAGGCATCGAACTCGAACATGAAAAAAGCGGGAACATTCCGTCAATGGCATGGAAGCAACAACGCTACAAGGAAAAATGGCAGGATGGGGAAACCCTTTCCGTCGCCATCGGCCAGGGGTATGTACTGACCACTCCCCTCCAGCTTTGCCGCATGACCGCCGCCGTAGTCAACGGAGGCACCCTCTACCGGCCCCAGATGGTGCAGAGCATCACAGCGCCGGACGGTAGAACCCTAAAGACCTTTGCCCCTATCAACGAGGGCAAGATTCTTGGTTCCGCGCACTCCCTCGCTCTCATCAAAGAAGCTCTGGTCGGGGTGGTAAACTCCCCCGGCGGCACCGCCAAGGTGGTGAAGCTCCCGGATGTACTCATCGGCGGCAAGACAGGCACTGCTCAGGTGGTCCGCCTCGCCCATGTCGAGGGCATGAGCGAGAAATCCATCCCCTACAAATATCGGGACCATGCCTGGTTTACCTCTTATGCCCCGGCGGAAAAACCGGAAATAGCCATAACCGTGCTGGTGGAGCATGGCCAACACGGTGGCTCCGCGGCCGGTCCTGTGGCCAGAGCGGTGTACAAACGCTATTTCGAGCTCAAGAACGGCAAAGATGGGGAGGCGGCAGAGCCGGCGCCACCACTTGCCAAGGATGAAAAGGAAGAATAACATGCTACGCTTTGACCGACGCCTGCTTCTTAATTTCGACTGGGTCTTGTTTGTAGCGGTGCTGGTCGTCGCCCTTCTCGGCCTGACCAACATTTATAGCGCAACCCACCTCTACACCAATATGGGCACTCCGCTCTACCTGAAAGTACTCACCTATTACCTGTTCGGCGCAGCCATTATCCTGCTCATCGTCAGCATCGACTACCGGGTGCTGCTCACCCTGAACTACCCGCTGTATATATCGATGATCATCCTGTTGCTCTTCGCTCTCGCCTTCGGCAAAACCATTGGCGGGGCCCAGCGCTGGATCAATCTCGGCTTCTTCCGTCTGCAGCCCTCGGAACCGGCCAAGCTCATCCTGGTCATTACCCTGGCCAGTTATTATTATCGTAAGGAAACAGGAAAAGGCTTCAGCCTGCTTGATCTGGCTGTACCGGCCCTGCTTACCGGGGTGCCCTTTCTCCTGATCGCCAAGCAACCCGATCTCGGAACAGGCCTTTTACTGGGTTTTATCTTTGTTTCCATGACCCTGTTTGTCAAACTCCGCTGGAGCACCCTGGCGACTCTCTTATGTGTCGGGCTTTCCGCCATCCCCATCGCTTGGAAATTCTTCTTGAAGCCCTACCAGCGCCAACGGGTTGCAACATTTCTTAATCCGGAGCACGACCCACTGGGTACGGGTTATCACATCATCCAGTCTAAAATTGCAGTGGGCAGCGGCTTGATCTTCGGAAAAGGGTATATGAAAGGCACTCAGGGCCAGCTCGATTTTTTACCGGAGCGACACACCGACTTCGCCTTTTCGGTCTGGGCCGAGGAGTGGGGCTTTCTTGGTTCTGTTGTTCTGGTGGTTTGCTATTTTTTCATGATCCTCTGGGGGCTGAACATTGCCATCTCCGCCAGGGATAAATTCGGAGTGCTGCTGGCCTTTGGCGTTGTTTCGCTCATTTTCTGGCAGGCATTCATCAACCTGGCCATGGTCATGGGCTTGCTTCCCGTGGTGGGAGTGCCCCTGCCCCTTGTCAGCTATGGCGGCTCCTCGCTGCTCACCAATCTGGCAGGCCTCGGCCTCCTGATGAATATCCGGATGCGGCGTTACATGGGAACAAGCTGATCCGGGCTCAGGTCTTAAAGAATTTCAACTCGGAACAGGCAAGTTTTTTCAGATCATCCAGCCCCCCACCCTCTTTTTCAAGTTCGTTGCAGATATCCTGAATTACCCGAAGATGGCTCCTCAAGCTGGCGATGCTTTGATTGATCTCCCCAACCATATCCTGAAATGGATCCTTGGGGCGCAACCTGATTTCCACCGTCAGGTCTCCCTGACCAAGCCTCTCCAACTCCTTTTCGATGCGATAAATGGGCCCGGCTATCTTTTGCGGCAAAAAAACCGCGAGGAACATGCCCGCCACCAGACTCACCACGGATCCGGCGGCGATGACCGGCCAAAGCAGATCACTGACATGCCTAATGGTAATATGGGCATTATAATAGGAATCGCCGACTTCCTTATGGGCATAAAAAAACAAAATAAGCGCGGCAATCATGGAGCTCAAGAGAACCACCCCAAAAATTCGCACCAGCATCCAGTGCTGCAACTCTTTCTTCACCGCCAGATTCAATTTCTTTCTTTTAAACTCAGTCATGCATATTCCTCAAATATTTAGGCAGTTATTCAGTTTGAAAGGAAATCACTCAAAATTCTTATGACATCCGAGGCATAATTTCTTTTTATCGCTTCGGGAAATTCTGTCTTCATTGTCCGAGGCATGGGCCATATGACAGGACATACAGGTGAGTCGACCATCAGCAAGGAGTTTATAGTAACGCTTATCTATCACCATTCCCTGCTTGGGCTTCACATCCACGGGATGAGACAACACATCCTTGGATTGGGGATGACATCGAAAACATACGCCGGTATTGAGAAAACGGTCATCAGTAAATGGCAGATGTTCAGGAGGAAGCTGTCCGAGCCGATCGCGGGATTCCTGAGTTGAAACATTGATCTGCCCATCAAGGGTCCCAACCCGCATACTGAGCGGACGGTTGGTAGTAAACCTTGCAAAAAACCGGTTGTCAGCCCTGAAGTATTTTCCTGATACAGTTACCTTTTCAGTAGTTTTTGCTTTTTCCACGGAAGGTCGGCTAAAAAATGCGTTGGTGGAAAAACTCTTTACCGGAGAAACCGTTTTATTCCCAAAAATATCCTGCGACACAGCAACAAAATTATAGGTTTTTCGCGACTGCAGGTCTGTCAACAACACTTCATGATCCTTGGTCAGTTGTGAATCAACGATACTTTTGCGTGTCGGTTCGTTTTCACCGTACAGCACAAGCGAATCCGTGACCCGGTCGGTCTTCCAGGTAATCCGCGCGGTCAGAAAAATACCCTGCTTAACCTCATCCACGGTAAGCTCTAAAATTTCAGGAGGTCTGGAAGCAGCAACCAGCTGTTCGGCCTCTACAAAGTTGGGCAGCTTCACCTCGGTCAGCAACACTTTCTTGCCAAACTCTTCCGCCTGGAGAATGATTTTCTTGCCTGCCAGGACAGGCGGGATTGAGAACCAGGACTCACTTTGCTGGCGAGAAACGCTCCCGCTCAACCACTGCACCCGGCTGTCTCCCTCTTTAATAATATTCTCCCGGTCAGAACCGGCACGGGCAATATGGCACACTGCACATCGTTTCTCCCGGACCGGGGCATGAACGTACCGTTTGGAGGCCGCATCATCGGACACCTTCTGGTGACAAGCGCTGCACTGCTCTGGGTCGATTCCCCCTACGGCCATCGCGCCTTCATAGCTGGCCAAAAAGAAAGCTGTAGCCAACATTGCCGCCACGAGGACGTAGCGCCCCGCATATTTTCGCACAATTCTTTTCATCTTTTTACTTTTTCAATGCCCACGATAATTACAGGGGATGTTAATCTAACTTGTTGCCAGGACTGGATACATGCCATCTTCATTGCAAACCGGACATTGTATCAACACCGCCGGCACCACTGTTACGTTTACGAACAATTGCTACTGCACAACAAGGAGATGCCGAGGCCTTGTTCCCAGTTCGACATGTTGGTCAACACGATTTGTAGTCTGGTCAATAACGGCAAGCTTCCCTGTGGCCTGTTCCGCGACGTACACCCATTTATGCCGGGAGGATACCGCCATTTCCAGAGGCAGTTCTCCCACCCGGATTTCCCGAATCACCGCCTGTTGCCGGGCAGCCACCAAAGAAACAGTATTATCCTGAGTATTGCTTATGTATATCCGGCTATCGCTCTGAACCAACGCCGAGGCATGAAACCGACATTTACCCTTTTGCTGATCTGCCCGCTGCGCAAATCATAGATCCCCACAGTGTTCGAACCACTTTCCGCCACATAAAGATGATTGTCAGTGGCAAGCAATCCGTCCGCACCATTCCCCACCAACACGGTCCCCCTGGTGGTAAGAGTTTCCGGATCAAGGAGATGCACTGTCTGTGATAGACCGGAAGAAATTGCCAGTTGCCCACTCGCGGAAAGCCAGAGCAAAAATCGCGGCTTGTCCCCCAGACGGACGCGCCTGTCCAAGGTGCCTTGAAGCAGATCGATTTTAAGCAGGGAATCCCCTTCTTCATCAAGGATATATCCCCATTTCCCGTTATTCGTCACAAAATATGAGGGATTCACGCTCATGGGAATCTTGATTCGGTCAATAATCCTGTTGGTTGCTGCTTCCACCACGAAGATGGTGGCGCTCTCCGCAGCCAGTACATACAAGCGCTTGCGTTCCGCATCATAGGCCATGTAGGTCGGTTTGCCGCTTATGGCCAGGGAACCGCAGACCCGATTGTTATCGGTGCGGACCAGATATACCGTGTCGATATCCGGACAGCTCACATAGGCCAGGTCGGCAAGCAGGGGCAGCTGTTCGGGTATCACCGCCAGGCCGGGCACAAAAAAGGCGCTGTTCCGTACGGATGCTTCCTCATCCCAAGCCAGAAAAAGAGAGCGGCTCATCCCCGCCTCCAAACGGAAATCCCCGGGCAAGGGCAATTCCACCACCGGATCCGGCACGGCCAAAAGCAGCTTGTCGCTCTGGCGCATCAAGGCCGCTTTATTTATGGTCAGTCGCAACGCCCTGTAACGACCGGGCGCCGCCACTCCTCGGGCGACAAAGCGCTGGCCGCCCAAGATTTCCCCGGCCACAAAGGGGGTTGGTTCCGTGTCCAGGGGAACAACCGTACCTTCGCCCACCAAGGCCACGGAATCAATCTCCATCCAGAGCCCGACGGACGCCGGTTTGGCAAGATGCAAGAATACCGAGAGCAAAGCCTCATTCGCTCCAGCCGCCTTGACCGGGGCAAGGGATGGGCTCTGTACACCACTGCCCAAGCAACTGCTGAACAACGGTGCCAGCAAGAGAAGCGCGCAAGTATTCAGTAACAATAACCACCTGTTTCTCAGCACCTGCTCCCTTCTGTTGACCAATCCATGCTCCGTCATTACCTTCTCCCCATGGCGCCAACAGTTTCTGCCCCGGATGAAATCACTCCTCGCTGATCTTGCCCAAATACTCTTCAATGACGCAAGGAATCTCGCTGAATAAAAATATATTTTTTTTATTATATCTGAACTCAAAGCGAAAACAAATAGAATATCCAACAGAAGGAGCCGATCATCAGGGAATCGGTGCAAAATTACGTGCAGGTCCGGATTGATCCTTCTCGAGGACACGGAGCAATGCCCGCACTTCTTCCGGCATCTCCTTGCCCGACCCGGCCATGGCCCACATTTGATCTGCCAGATAAGAATTGGTGAGAAGAATCTTGAATACTTGCACCATGAACTCCTGTTTCCAGGGGCTGAGCTGCTTAAGATTATGAAATTTGTGCATATAGAAACTCTGAGCCGCCCGCCCCAAATCCCGCGTAAGTTCCGCCAGGGTCATATTCCTCGGCTTGATTACCGGATCCACCAGATTGTACTTCCGGTAATCGGTGGTGGCTACATACTCTTTCAGTTGCGGGTATAACTCCGCGTACGGCCAGGGAGCGATGGCCAGAAAAAAGGCCATATCCGGATTGTAATGCTTGGCCAGTTCGACGGTGGCCGCGATGGACTCGGCGGTATCATCGGGCATGCCCAACACGAAAGAGGTCTCCGAAACGATGTCGGCGCCATTGATCAGATCGATGGCCGCCTTGGACTGCTCCACCTTGGTCTGCTTGTTGAACAGGTCCAGAGTTTTCTGGGAACCCGCCTCCACCCCAACATAAATGTGCTCCACCCCCGCTGCCCGGTAAATTTCCATCAGGTCCGCGTCGCGGAGGATGTCGTTGACCCGGGTTTCCATAAGCAGCTTTACCTTTACCCGGCGTTCAATCATCAACTCCAGAATCTTCTGCCAGCGCCGCCGATCAAAGGTGGGAATCTCGTCAGCCAGCATGGCCACTTCGACGCCATAGCGGCTGTGGAGCATTTCCAGCTCAGACACAAAATTCTCCGGGCTGCGAGCTCGCCAGCTCCGTTCCCAGAAAAGCTGTTGGGAACAGAAGGAACATTGGGATTTGCAGCCCCGTGACGAAGAAACGATGGCCAACCGAGCGTCATTCTTCGCCCGATACTTGTAAATGGGCCACTCCACCAGATCCCAAGCGGGCTCCAGCCTGTCCAAATCCTGAATAAAAGGCCGTTCGGGCGTAACCACCACCCTTCCATCCCGCCGGAACGCCACCCCCCTGACCCGGGTCGGGTCGCCGCCGGAATTGAGACAGTCCAGCAGCTCAGGAAGTGTTTCCTCCCCCTCCCGAAGGACAATGTAGTCGATAACCGGATCTTTTTCTTCCAGCAGATCTTGATAGCAGAAAGTGGCATGCACGTTGCCGAGAACGGTAACCACCTCCGGATTGACCTCCTTGGCCAGGCGCAGCAGATTGACTGCGTCCACAACCGAGGCGGTGAAGGCGGTGGTGGCCACCACGTCCGGCCGGAAATCCTCCAAGCGACGTCGGATATCGGGCCAGCGATGCCACAACGACATGGCGTCATAATAATCTACTTGGTAGCCCGCAGCCCGCAGGGCTCCGGCAATGTAGACAAAACCGAGATTCAGCCAGGTCCCGGCCGATTCCACAACCCCGGAATGATAGGGAGGGGTAATGAGGGCGACTTTTTTATTTTTTTTCATGTGATCTTCAGTGTCATAATTATACGGTCACAATTTTCAGTGAAAGGCCATGGTCCAACTCAGCCAAGTTCCTGCACCAAAAATGGCAAAAAGAGCAACATGTTTGATAATGAGCATTTTTCGGCGCAATTTTTCCGTGCCTGGGCCGTAAAAATTGTCCATATAAGTAAATACCCGCCCCCCGCCGGTGACCAGAATTACCACAACGAGAACAATCCCGTCCCAGAAGAAAAACCGTTCCATCCGGCCGAGGGGAAGTAAAACCTCTGGGTATTCATTCTGGAACCTGTGCAGAAAAACGACACTGACCAGGCTTGCCAGCCAACAGCCTGATGCGAAATCATGTACAAAACCGTTCAGGACAACGGCAGCCTTCTTAAGACGCACCCCTTGCACCCCTCCCATGGCCTGTTCATCCGAGATGATCATCCGGCCATCGATATCAACCGCGCTTCCTTGCCCGGACGGCGATGTCAGAATAGGCAAGGAGGCCTCCTTGGTTGTCTGCCCGTCAGGGGTCGTCTGGAGAAATTCAGCGATTCTGGCGGAACAGATGCAGACCGGATCATCCTCTCCGATGAGTTCGTCCGTAATCGGTTGTGTTTTCTTGATGAACATTGATTACCTCGAAGCAATCCTCCTCGACAGTTTCCCGTGGATCATGCCGATCTTCTTGAGATTTCTTTTGAGGATCAAATCCACCATTTGGGTCATCACCTTGCCGCCATGGGATCCTCGTATCTCCTCCGCCTCTAGTGTACCAGGCCTTTTCTTCCAGCGCCCGACAATTTCAAAACCATCCTGGGTTGCAAAACCGAGATTATCGGTCTGCACCGCGACCACCATGCTCCGATTGGCCAGATCGTAATGCTTGAGCAAACCGATCTCCCCCTCCGGCAGCCTCTGATAGGTATCCACATCGACAACTTCGGTTTTGGTCCACGGAGGAATGATCTTGTGGCGTGGAATGCTTCTCTTTTCACGATGATCGCTGAGTACATTGTCAAAAAAATTGGTACTGATTTCTCCCATGCCAAGAACATTGATACAGTAATGCTCTTCGATATCCAGGAGCTTTTTGCACATTTCAAAGTACTCTTCCCTTGAACATTCGCCAAACTGACCCATGTAGCCTCCACCGTCGCAGATGCGGCTGCCGGGAGGAAGCCGAAATTTAATGTGGTGCTGCTCGCAGGCCTTGAAGAAATAGATAAATCCGGGGGTGCTGCCGATCAGGGCGATGGGTCTGCCGGTTTTTTCCGCTTCAAGCAGCGAAGACAACAACAGTTCCAGATCAAGGCCACTGAAGGAAATCAAGTAGGAACTGTCCGGGGTGCCGAATTCGGTGCGCACCCTTTCCAACCCCACGGCCATGCCGATGCCTGGGGCCATTTTAGGGGAAGGAGTCATAAGCAGAATCTTCATACGCTCACGGTCGGGAAACACATAGTGCCTGGTAAGAATACCGTTTGCGGCATTGATCAGGTCAACGGCTCCGGGGTCCCGATAGATCTTCCCCTTTTTCCTCGGGTCGGTGGTGCCGCTGGTAAAGTAGGCGTGCTCAGCCCTTTCCACCGGGAAGGTTGCCAGGACAAAATGCTTGAAGGCTTTAGAGGGTACGGCGGGAATGTCTCGCCACTCTTTCACCTCTTTGGGAGTGAGGCCTTTACTGCGGCAATACTCCCGGTATGGAGGGATGGCATGAAACTGCAGTTCAAATTCTTTCAGGGTCAGCCGGGAAAATTCTTCTTCGTCATCATTATTCAAGCCTTTGTTGATGAAAGCGAGCAGCTCCCTGTCCAGTTCCTTAACAAAATCGGAATCCAAGGAGTAGGGCTCCGGAATGGTTTTTCTAAAAAACATGTGTGCCTCTCAACAGTACAGGACATGACGAAGTTTGACGGGTAAGGATTCCGTCAGTCGCCTATGGCGCTATTAATTCTGCCGATCCGGGAAAATTTCCGACGCATCAGGAAATCCGTGAGACGGGTTGCCAGTTTGCCCCCAGGATGCTCCCCGCCATGGTCAAAATCAACCGCACCGATTTTTCTATTCCACTTGCCGATTATCTCGAATCCGTCCGCGGTTGCATAGCCCAACGTGTCAAACTGGACGGCAAAGGCGTTGGCCCGATTGCTAAGATCATAATGACGGAGTAGGCCGATTTCCCCCTTGGGCACCTCCTTGAACTTCAAGGGATCAACGACAAGGGTCCTGACCCAAGGGGGCGAATTCTTGCAACGGACACCGTCCTTACCGGCCAAGAAATTTTCCAGCACATTGTCATAGTATACGGTGCTGCTCCCGCATATCCACAGAGCATTAACGCAAAATTCCGCCCTTACTCCCAATACAGTTCGGCATTTCTCGAAATATTCCCCGGAGGTACATTCGCGATACCGTCCCGCATACCCGCCGCTGTCGCAGATTCGACTGCCCTCTGGAAGACGAAAACTTACCTGCTGCTGGCGGCAGGCGTTCAAAAAATGATCAAACCCCCTGGTGCCGCCGATCAGGGCCAGGGGCTCACCCGCCTTTTCCGCTTGCCGTAAGGCGGAAATCAGTCCCTTCAGGTCAAGGCCACGGGGCGAAATGAGGAAACGGCTTCCCGGGGCGCCGAATTGCTCGATCATTCGTTTTGCGCCAACGGCCATGACCATTCCCGGCGCCATGCCTGGAGAAGGAAGCATAGCAAAAATCTTAATCCTTTTCACATCAGAAAACAGATGCACCCGGGCCTGAACATCAAAGGCCGCCCTGACAAGAGCAGCATACTCCGGCGTCCCATGCGCCTTGGAGACTTTTTTTCCTATATCGGCAACGGTGTTGGCAAAATAGGCCTGTTCCGCTTCTCCGGGTGGCATGACGCGTCGAAGGAGTGCTCGGAAAGGGAACCGACCAACGGCCGGAATCTGTTGCCAGCAGCTGATGGTTGAAGGCGAGATGTTGATTTTCCGGCAATATTGGCGATACAGTGGCACCGTACGGTAGCATAGTTCAAACTCCAACAGAGCCAGTTCGTTAAAACGCGTTTCATCCTGGTGGTCAAGACCACGATGGATGAATGCCGAGATTCTGCGATCCAAGGTTCTGACAAATTCAGATCCGTGAGAAAAATCCATGGGTTCTATTCCTGGGGAATGGCGCCTGCGTAGCTCTTTGGTGCTCATGACGGCAGGGAACAAGGCTTCTTTTTCCTCTGCAGGTTGTCATAAATTAAGACGCTATAACAAATCAGCAGCAAGGCGATGTTGGGAAACCAAATGGCAGGTGTGTCCCACGGCCAGCCATGCACGATGAAGTCGCTGAACGGATAGAGAAATCTGGTCGGGAAATATTCGGCGGAGTGGGTGGGGATATCAATCATAATGTGCAAGAGCCACGCCAAGGAGCAATATGCTGCTTTCCGACTGTAGCTTCTGATGACAATGTAACAAAATGCGAAGAGTATCAGGCTGTGTCCGAGGTTGTAGAGGAGAAAGACCCAGGGGGGCATGATCTCCAAGGGTGGAGCCCCGTGAAAATGGATGTTGTTGATTTTTGTGTAAATGAAAAAAGGAACAAAGGTAAAAAGATCCGGCAACATCCCAAAAAACAGGGCCGGCGCATATCTGCTCTTGCTGTTGCGGCCAAAGGCGAGCCATCCCCAAAGGCCGTGGGAAATAATATCCATTGCCTACAATATCAAATAGTCGGCATGAATGGAGCCCAACACCAAAGGCAAAAGGAACAGGGTGAGAATCGAAACCACGAAACAGGCCATCATGGCCCAAGCCGCCCTTTCACCCTGCCAGTTAAAGAACCGCTGCAGATGGAGGAGAAGCCCCAGGAGAAGCCAGGTGATAAAGGACCAAGTTTCGATGGTATCCCAGCCCCAGTAGCGGCCCCAGCTCTGCTCGGCCCAAAAGGCGCCGGCAATGATCATGAACCCCCAGAGGATGAAAGCGAAACCGGCATATTTGTAAACACAGGCATCAAGCACTTCCAAGGAAGGCAGTCTGCTGCGGAACCCACCCTGCCCTCTTTTTTTTAACAAATAAAGGATAGCGGCACTAAGAGCGATCAGAAAAGCGCCCATGGCCGGAATGATGGAGATCACGTGCATGATGAACCAGATGCCGGTGAAGGTGGCAGGCGGGCTACCGGGTTCCGAGGTGGCAAAGATCCGGACCAGCATCAGCAGAAAAGCACAGGGCGCCAAAATGACACCGAAACTTTTCTGCCAGATGGCCTTATGGTTAAAAAGGAGAAACATCCCCATGGCTCCCCAGGCAAGGGCCGAGAGGGACTCATCCAATCGCAGATAGGGGCCATGTCCCCGCGCATACCACTGGAGCACAAGGGACACGGTATGGAAAAGCAGGCCAAAAAGCGCCAGACGGCAGGCGGTAGGCAGGCTTTTCGGTTTCTCACTGGACAGGCCGTGGACAAAAAAGATCCCGGACAGCAGGTAGAGTGCGGCAGCAAGCCAATGCACGATCAATTCAGGCATGAGAAACTGGCTGGATAGCATCCGCGGTCAGGACCTTCTCAAGTTCATTTGCGATTTCCTGCAATTCCTGAAAAAACAGAGCGGGGTATCTTTTACTGCTGCCATTGACAAAAAGACGTTGGTCATTCTCTTCTTCGGAAACACGCAAGGACACCACCTTACAGGGAACAGCATAGAGTAAAAAAGCACCAATAATAATTAAACCGAAACCGAGAGAAAGTAAAGGCAATCCATGGCTGTTAACAAAAATAAGCCCGGACCAATAGGAAACCCTGCGTAGGGTCAGGGTATCGCCATGGCTGAGCTGAACCGTGTACCCCAGCGGCAGCCTGCCATAGTGTGGCGGCGCTCCGTTTTCGCTGATGCTCAGATCGGCACCGGGAAAGGAGGGAAGAAAGGAGGGCTGACGCAGATCGGGGTAAAAGTTGATGGCCAGATGATAATCAGTGGTGGGGAAGTCCAGCTCATGAAAAATGGTTTCGCCCCTTCCGGCAGGAGCATCCAGCAGGATACGGGCCAGCACCGGATTGGGCCCCCTTTCGTTCAGGATGAAGTCCGCAGCATAGCCGTATTTCCCGGAGAGAAAAATCTTGATCCCATTAAAGTGTACCGGCCTGTTGATGGCAAGGGACCGGGTAACGCTTTGCCCCCCCTTGTTCACCATGACCAGTTCGCTCTCCGCCGCCTTGAGTCGGCCGCTACTCCCGTACAAAGGCCTGAAGCTGCCGAGCCTGGCGCTGAAATCGAGGGCGAAAGGTGCGGCCAGCAATCCCTGTTCCGTATGCAGCCATTCTTCTCCCTTGCCTGAAAAGGTCTCCCCCTCGCTCAAAACCACCAGCCCCCGCTGCTGGAGTGCGGCATTATACAGTCCGGCCAGGATGATGCAGAGCAACCCCAGATGAAAGATCACCCCTCCCCAGCGACCCAGACTGTTTTTCCTGAAGACAAAGGCCTTGTCCATATCCTCTTCCGGATTGTGGCTGTATCCCCTCTTCTTCATCACCTGGAGGATATTGGTCGCCAGAGCGGCCGTGGCCTTGGGAAGCGCACACGATAAGGCTTGGCCCCTTACTCCTGCCCAACCGCTTTTCCGGCTGGGGCCAGCACTCTTGAGGGCCGCTTTCGTTTGATAATAGAGCGAACAGGCCAGACTGCAGGCAATGAGAATAATCAGACAAACAAACCAGAGGGAGGTGTAGACGCGGTTGAGCTGCAAGCGATCAATGAGATAATATTGCCAGGGGCTCTGCGCCTGCCAGAGGGAAAAAAAGGCCGGTTCTTTTGCGGCAAGCTGCGGGACAAAGGAAGGAATCAGAGAGGCCACAGCAACAGCGCCCATCAGGGAAACAACCGTTTTCGGGGAGAGCAGAAAACGAAGCAAACGATTCATGAGCAGGGATCGTGACAAACAAAAGACACGGGTCTCAATGTGGCCCGCCGCAGGATGCATTACAGGAACCAGCGCTATAACTACCACTGGAACTGAAGTTAAAGCTGGTCATCTTGGCGGTATTATTGTTATAGTCGTAAGGAGCAGGGTCAGAGGAAAAAGCGATGAGCCGGTATCGGCTGGCGCCGTGCGGCACGGCGGAATGGCAGTTCACGCAGTAATAATTCTGATGCTGGCTTTTGGCGTGTACTGAGTTGTCGGCTCCGCTGGAAGAGCCCCAAGTGCGCGATCCCCAGGTGCCGCCGACGTTGGTGCCGCCCAAGGGATGGCACATTTTACAGAAAAGGGCTGTGTTGCTGCGATCGCTTAATTTCCAGAGGGTGCCATCGGCCTTGGCGGGCCAAGTTCCTGATTTGAGCAGGAATTTATTGTTCGAGCCGTGAGGGCCCATGGGCTGACTGGTATCATTATCTCCGTGGCAGTCGGAGCAGTACATGGTCTGGGTGCCGACATTCACGTTCCACGGCGGCCCCAGCCTGCTGGTAATGAGGGGGTAATTGCCGGTGCCTGCGACCACCGGGTGATAGGACAGGTTGTTGGGATTCACTTCACGGGCCTGGTCGGTGATGACGCCGCCGGATGGGCCGGTGAGGGTGCTTATCCCGCTGCTGGCCTGCAAGGCATAATAGGAGTGGCATTTAAAGCAGATCTGATATTCCTTGGTGGCCGGCTTCTGTTCGGTAAAGCTTGTGGGCACCGTCCAGTTGCCTGAAAAGCTGGTCGGCTCCACTCCCCAGACGTTGAGAAGGACTTTGGAAACGAAGTTGTTGTTTTGCGGATTGGCGGTGTCAAAAATTTGGTGACCGAGCTGGGCGGTGTGGGGGTCATGGCAATCGTTACATTCGGCATGCCGGCTGCTGTCGCGGAAGGGGACCCCATTCTGGCCTGTTTCCAGCACGGTCATGGTATGCCGACCGGCGTACGAGATATCACCGGCGGGATGTCTGTATGTCTTGGCGAACTGAGCCTTGATGTCCCGAGGAACCGGGGAGCCATCATGACAGGTGAGACAGAGCTTTCCCGCGGGATTAAAGGCAAGGGCCTGACTGGGGGAGCCATCCACCGTTATAGGTTCGCTCCCCTGGAGGCTGGCGTGCTGCTCGTGGCAGTGGCCGCAGTTACCGATACCGTAAGAACTGTATTTGGGATCAATGGTGGCGCGGCTAATGGAGTTTCCGTGGGCGGAGTCGCGGTAGGTCCCAGCCAGAGCAAGCCAGGCAAAGGAGAGCAAAAAACCGCAGCAAAGCGTTAGCCAAAAGAGAGGGACGAAAAAAATTTTCCTGATTTTCATGAATAATCCCTCCTAGTGCTGGTTCCGCCGACGATTGGCAGTCGATACCTGGTATTGCTGCTCCGTTGCCTTCTTCCGTATTGCAACGCCGTCAATCCTTGGTGGAATGACAGACCTTGCAACCATTATAACCACCCGCTTGCGGCCATTTTTGGTAATCCCAACGCACTATCGCATTATAGGGGGTACCATGGGCACGATGACAGGAGAGACACATGACGATTGCATTCTTCTGGCCAGGCGTGACGGTTGAAATCGGTGTATCCATGCTATTGTTGGTGGCCACCGGAGAGACAACGCTGTAATTGTTCGTGCCGCCACCATTGTAGGTGGCATATTCCGTACTTGAAACCGCTCCGCTCATGTCAAAATCAACCGGATGCCTGAGCCAGACTCCGGCAGTCGCAGTGCTGCTGCTATGAAAATTACCATGACATCGGGCGCAGAAATTGCTGATAGTGCCTGTTGTCGGCTGTAAAGCCGAACCGCCATTCAAGCCAAAATACATATTATGCGCGCTATAATTGGGCTGAAATTCATAATCGCTGTCCTCAAGACCTTTAATGCCGTCGAGAAATCGATAACTCTTTGCCACGGTGGTGCCGTCCTGCCACCCGATTGTTCTGTCCTTGCCGTGATGACCACCCATGATAGACTGGGTCGACGTGGAGACCGAGGATTTGCCATGACAACCCGAAGTTCCGGCACAGGTGAGCTGGACGCCCGTGATTTCACCCCCAGGCGGCTTTCCATTAAGTAGATCGTCCGGCACAGAAATCCCGGCAACATTATGCCCGGCTCGATGATTTGCCGTACTGACCCAATAAAAATTGCCGCCGGCCAATGTATTGCCTTCGGTACCGGTGGCGCCGTAAGTTGGCTCAGTGATTTGAAGAACGAAAGGCACCAAATTAGAGCCAGTATTGGTACCCTGATGACAACCTATACAATCGGTGATGAGCAACCCCTCATTCACCCGCTCGCTGGAAACGATTTCCCTGCCAGTAAGTTTGAACTCATAGGCCATGGAAACGCCGCCCTGGCTGTTATGCATGGTATGACAGTTCACACACGGTCCGCTTACCTTGGCTGCACTGAGGCCGGGATAAGCACATAATACGATAAAGATTGCTCCACAAACTGCCTGGTGCCGCATCATCTCGCCCCTATCGATTAAAGACCATGACCCTGCTGTTGCCCTCGTCCACCACACAGAGACGCCCCAAGTGATCAAAGCGAACCTCCTGGGGAAAGTAAAGGTTGTTCCTCCCCTGCCCTTTGGTTAAAAACTGGTACTTGAACTCGCCGTTTCGACCGAAGACCACGACCGCGCCCCGATGCCGGTCAAGGATATAGAAAAAGCCTGTCTGGTCTACCGCCAGGGAGACCGGGAAATCAACCCCGGTCAACTGGATCGGTGGGCTTGGGCGACCGTTCTCATCAAGAGAATAAACCTGTTTCTTCTTTTGATCAAGAGCCCAAATCTTCTTTTCCACCACCTTGAAATCGGCAAGCCACCCGGCGTCGGCGGGCATGGCAAAGCTCTTTACCACCTGCAAGGCCTCATCGAGCTGCAAAATTCGGCCTGACAAGCGATCAAGCACATATACCTTACCGGATGCGACTTCCAGACGATCCACGAAAACCTCCCGCCCTTGGTGCATGAGAACAAGGGGGGTGGTCTTCTTGTTTTTCAGGTCGACCCGGGTCAAGCTGTTACGCCCCTTCTCCACGACCAGCAAGGAACCATCCGTCAAGCGCGCCATATCGTACGGCTTTTGCAGAGTGCCTTCCGCGGTGAATTCCTGCAAAAACTTGCCGTCTCCGGCAAAGGAGAAGAGCTTGTTGCCGGTGCTGTCCACCACATAATAGCGCTCTTTTTCGTTGTCGACATAGAGGGCAACGGGCAGGGCCATGCCTTTGCCCTGCGCTTGCAGACTAAAAACAAATTTCCAGGGAGATTGCGATTCAGCCGCCCACCCCCCTGAAGAAGCGGAGAAAAATAATCCGAATCCCAGCAAGCAACCGACAAAATACCTTGTTTTTTTCCGGAGCATACTCTCTCCCATGCGATGGATTAAGGGAACTGCTTTTAGTGTTTTAGACCGAAGGATAAAGACGGAATTATCTCATTTTGAACCCTTCAGCCTTCGGTCTATCCACCTTTTTAATAACTGCGATGACATTGGGTGCACAGGTCTTTTTGACCGCTCATGACAAGATGAAACCGATTCGCGGAACCCATTGGATCATGACAGGTCACACAGGTCATCATCTGGCCGGTGCGCTGATCAATCACCTTGTCACCCACGGGATGGCTGAACTTGCCCTGGGTCAAATGACAGCGCGAACAGACCTTGTTGCCGTCATCCCGCAACATCGCAAGCCGATCAGAGCCATGCACCTCATGACAGTCGCTGCAGGAATCGACATTTGGGTGCCGATGCCGACTTTGGGCATAACGGTTAAAGGTGTCCTCGTGGCAGGACTGACACACCTTGTTGCCGGAAGTCTTGAGCATTTTCTTATCATCCCCGGCATGGGGGCTGTGACACATTATACAGCCGTTCTCAGACCCAGCGAACATATGATTATGCGGGGCCATCATGGTGGTTTTCATTCCCGCATGACAACGCAGGCAGGCATCGCTTCCGACATTCTGCTGTTGCCCATGACAGGCATCGCATTTCTTTTCCACATAGGGCTGATGCAAATGCTGTCGAATAATCCCCGTGCGTGTACTGCCATGGGGATTATGACAGGAAAGACAGCTGCGGATCTTGCCGGGAAATCCACGATGCCCACCACTGTTTTGCGCCTGCGGATGACAGGACAGACACAGGGCATCGGCTTCCATCTTCAAAAGCTGGCCGTTTTTCGACTGATGGGGCTGGTGACAGGTATTGCACTGGCCCTGGGCAAAGGGTTTATGGGTCACGGCCTGGGGTTTTGCCAGATCCGGATGGCAGGTAAAGCAGGTTTCCGCCAGGCTTTTTCTGAGCAACCCGTCATGGCCCGCGGCATGGGGCGCATGGCAGCCCAGACATTTACCATCCCGAACCGGTTGGTGTACCACCCCCTTGGCAAACTCGGTTTTCGAGCGCTTATGGCAGGAGTAACAGAGTTCGGCTCCTTCACCCTGTAACAGCCCGGGATATTTGGCGACATGGGGATTATGACAATCGCCGCACTTGCCTTGGGCCACTGGGACATGGACGGACTTGCCGGTGAAATCCTTCCGGGCATGACAGGAAAAGCAAACCTCTCCGGCCAGCGCGACGGAACAGGCAAGCCCGCTGCACAGGCTGAATATTGCAAAAATTATAGACAGGCGCCGCATCAGTTGTTCCTCCCTGGATGACAGGCTTTGCAACCGCCCTGCTTGAACGGGGCATGCTGCACCGGATACAAGAGGCCCTTGGCGGGCGCTCCATGGGGATCATGACAGGACAGGCATGATTTTCCCGAAGGGGTCATGCCCGAGTGCGCCTTTACATACTTGGGAGCGTCTCCCTGATGGCAGGTAGCGCACAATTTGTCCGGGGCAACCTTCAGCAGGGCCGTCTGGTTGCCGCCGTGGGCTTCGTGACACAGACCGCAGTCCTTTCCGGCCGGGGCATGCATAACCCCGGTCTGCCAATTGACGGCGATCTCCGCATGACAGGTCAGACATACTTCCGGCTTCTTCCTTGCCAGATTTCTTCCCAGGCTTGAGCCGTGGGCCTGATGACATCCGCCGCACTGTAAGGACTTGAACGGTTCATGCACATTTTTTTTCTCTGAAATCTCCTTCCTGACCTGGGCATGGCATTGCAGGCAGAGCTCCCCGGGGTTCCTGAGCTGCACAAAGTCATGATCCGCCGAATGGGCGCCATGGCAACCAAGACACGCTCCCTCTTCAAAGGGTGGATGCCCTTTCTCGCCGGCCGGTTTCTTGTGCAAATTTGCATGGCAGGTGAGGCAGAGTTCCCCGTTGCCTACAGGCTTAATCAGAAAAGCCTTTTCCTTGCTCTGATGCGGATTGTGACACCGGCTGCACTCCCCGGCGGCAAAAGGCCTGTGCAGGCTTACGCGGGCAAGCTGTTCATCAACCTGCGCATGGCAGCCGACACAGATCTCGCCATCGCGCTTGACAAGCAAGTGCTTTTCTTTCGACTCGTGGACTGTATGACAGGTCGCGCATTCATTCTTGGCCGCAGGAGAATGACCGCCTTGCCCTCCACCAAATTGTTCCCGCCCATGACACTTCGCACACAACTCGGCGGGCTTCGCCTTGAGCCCTGCATTTTTGCTTATACCGTGTCCGGCATGACAGGTCAGGCAATCACCTTTTTTCACCGGAGCATGCACACTCTGCATCCCACTGGTTTTGCCGGTGGCATGGCATTTCATACACAAGGTTGCCGCCGAGGTGATCAACATGCCGGGAACCTCGCTGGAATGAACGCTGTGACATTGCGTGCACTTGCCTTCCTTCACCGGTTGATGCAGCCCGGCAAGCGCAGCCTGATCCTTTTTGTGGCATTGGACACAGAGCAAATCCGCCTGTTGAGATGGCTTGGTAAAATCCTTCCCGGTCCCATCATGGCAGCGCCGACATTGCCCGCCAATCATCGGCTGGTGAACCACGCCTTTCAACAACCCCTTGTTGTCGCCGGCATGCGGGTTATGACAGCTCAGACAATTCCCTTTCAATTGATGGCCCTGATGCGCCTTGCGAATGGCATCCTTGCCACTGTCGTGACATTTCAGACAGAGGGTGTCCGCCTCCTGCACCAACAAGCGGGATTGCTTGCTCTGGTGGGGAGTATGACAGGTTACGCATCCCTGAACGAGCGGGGCATGAACATTTTTCTTCTCAAAAAGAGTGCGGTCATGACATCCGTAGCACACTTCTTTCTGTTCCTTGAGCAACAGCCGGGCGTTGGGGGAATTATGGCTTGCGTGACAGGCCGAGCAGTTGCCTTTTCGCACCGGTTCGTGAACGGAGACCGAGCTTGACTCCGGCGCCTTATTTTGATGACAGCGTAAACAAAGTTCGGGTTTTTCCTGGCGCAAATAAGTGCCGCCGATTATGCCGTGGGGCAGATGGCAGGCATCACAATTTTTCTCCCGAACAGGAGCGTGCACTACCCCCTGCTGTAATTTTGCCGCCATCTCGGCATGGCAATCCACGCAGGTCTTCCTGGCCTGTTGAGCTGAAGCCTCCCGCACGCAAAAAAGCAGCAAGATCCCCGCAACCACACTGAATATTTTACTTGTTTTTAACAACAACATCGGCATGTTCGAGCTCCTTTCGCAGCTTATTCCACACGTTGGGGTTGATGCTGATCTCGGACCCATCCTTCAACTTGCGCAGCAACTCCCCGCGAGCCTGCTGATATTTCAGGCGGCTCAATTCCTGGCCGATCTGTTCCCTGACCTCCCGGAACGGCACGGGGGATTTCTCCTTGAACTCAACCAGCCGCACCAAGGCACTGCCATTCTTATATGCAAAAGGCATGCTCACCTCGCCCTTGCGCAGGGATGGGATTATTTTCTTGAGTTCCGGGCTGAGCTGAGCCACCTCCATCTGCCGAAGAGGCGCTCCGCCGGACGCTTGCTCTGCGGCGACCTCGGAGAAATCGCTCCCGGAAGATATTTCCTGCCACATCTTACTTATCGCAGGAGTTTCACCTTCCAGCAACATAAAATCCACCTTCTCGGGATGAGAAAACCGCTCGGGATTTTCCTGATAAAACTTCAGGAGCTCTTCACCATTCACCATTGCCTTGGGCTCCACAAGACGTTTTTCAATTTCCTTGTTCAACCGGTGGTCACAGTAAAAACGATACACCCATTTAAACGGCTCTTTTTCTTCATAATGTCGGGCCATGGCCTCCCAGGAAATAACCGTCTGGGAGATAATGCCGGCCAACAACCTCTTTTTCAGGGCATCGAGTTCCTCTTCCGGAAATTGATTTTTTTCCCTGAACCCCTTCTCACTCTGCAGATTATTCCAGAACATCGCGGCGGTAATATTCCCCTGGTTTGAGCTGATCACCGTCTTGTCGGCCAACTCCTCGACAAGGGGGTCCAGACCGATTTGCGCCAGAACCTCCTCATCCACCTGCACGTCAAATTTCTTGACCAAAGAGTCCACCAAGCGGGCAGTCAGGGTATCAGCCTTGACGCTCTGCAGTTTCTTGACAATGCCTCCCTTGAGCTGTTCCATATCCTGAGGGGTTTCTCCTTGTCTCTCTTCGATTTTCAAGACAACAATACCCTTGTCCACGGTAACCGGCAGGGTAAAATCTCCCGGCGCGGCATCCTGCAAAACAGTCCGCCACTCCCCTTGCAACTGGGGGATACGGAACCATTTTTCCTCATGGTAAATGGGCCCCCCTTCCTCGGGTTTCAAGGCAAGAAACTCTTCAACGGACAGTGCCCCGTTGCGTAAGGGCGTGATCTTCTCTTCCGTCGGACTGCCCTCGGTGTAATAAAAAATCCGAGCCCGCAATTTAGGAAGATACTGTTCGCGGTAGTGCTTACGAATTTCCTCGTCACTCACGGAACTTTTATCGTTTACCTCTTCTTGTTGCAGCATCATAAGAGAACGGACTTTCAGAAAAGTTCCCACTTTGCTTCTATAAGTCGGCTCCTGGAATAGCTGCATATTGATTGCTTCCTGGACCAGCAGCTGCCATTCGATGAACTCTTCCGGCGATTCCGGCAACGGAGTCGCTTCTTCCCGCCAGTTCAACCACCAGTTTTTATAATCCTCGGTGGTATAATCCGTGCCGTTAACCGTTGCCAGCTTCGCCGGCCCCCAAAGCCAGCCGGCCATGGCCGGTTCTTGCGCAAGCCCGGCGCAAGAGAGCAGGAAAACACAAACACCTATTACGAGCCGGCGCATGCCAGCAGACCTTTTTCTTTCCATACTCCCAAAATCTCCCGCACCATTTTTTTCCCGAGTTCGCTTACCGTATTAACCATACCGAAATGCATCATTTTCTGATAGTCCCCGCCTTCCCGACGGTATAAGCTGGACCATTGCAGAAGACCGCTCTTGCCATCATACACCCGCACCTGAAAACTCAACGCCGGGCTCACTCCGCTCTGGGTCACCTTCTCATCCATCTCCAACACTTCCCCCACGATCAGGGTCTCAACTCCCAAACGAAGGGCAATCAGGCGCAACTGCTCAATATCAGGGACATCCCAAGGTTTGAGACGCATCTGCCGATAGATTTTATACACATCCCCTTCCAGGGCCACCCGCCAGTCGCAGTGCTGCACCAGCTCAACAAGGAAAAGACGATAGACGATCTTACTCCCCTGATTATACCCGCTTCTGTTGACAAAAGGCAGCACCGCGACACTTTGACAATCAGCGGGCGCTCTTTCGCAAAATTCCTGAACATAAGGTTTTTTTCCGCCACATCCTGTCAGGGCAAAAGCCCCCCACAGAAAAACAACCCCCATAATTATTGCGAAACGTCTCCTAAAAATCAACGGACCAGCCACTCCCCTTTGCACCACTCTCCCCGACCTCTGCCTTATCCCCTCGGGATTTGAGAGCCATGATATTGTCGATAACCTGCCGCACCTTGTTTCCCAGCACATCCTGCCCATAGACACGACAGGAAATTTTGTCGCTTTCGCTGCTGAATGGAACCGTGAGCCGAGCCGGCAATTTTTCCCCGCTTGTTTCACGGAGAATCGAACCGGCACCATTTCTCAGCTCGACACGCCAATAAGCCAGGGGCACCTTGCCATCGTAAGCAAGATCGACTTGCAGCTCTCCCTCTTTTTTTTCCGTGACGATAGTGAGCTCCGGCAGTTTTCGCAGGACCCTAAAATTTTCGGAAGCAGAGGCGTTGTTCCCGGCCCGGTCCCATACTTTCATCTGTACGGCATACAGACCATCTTCCGCCATTATCCCATCCTGCCGTTGGCCCCACCAGGAAAAACGATCGGGTAGATTGCTCCGGCCATTCTCGGACTTAACAATTTGGCCGGTTGCATCAAGGATAGCGATCTCCCAAGAGACAATGGGCTCCGGCTCCTGCAGCACCGGGCTGATCGTCAGCTGCCTTCGCAATATCACCTCACCCTCCAACTCCTCCCCGCGCAGAGAGAGGAAAAGTTCGGGTGGTTGACCATCAACCAAAAAGCTTCCGGCAAAAACATTTTTACTGCCCAGTTGACCTCTGTTGATGCTGACGGCCACGGGATAGCGCCCATCCATCACCGCCACCGGCCAAGCTGCCTCATAGCACTGATCTTCGGGCAGGTACACGGCATTGACAATTTGCCCGTCAATAACCACGGAGATGGACACCTCCGCCTGCTTCGCGTTGCTCTCGAGTAAACGGATGCGGCAACGCATTATTTCTCCGGGCTTTACAACCTCAGGGATGAGTTGAATTTCCTCGCTGAGGTTTTCCGTGGGAAGCTCCGAACCTTCGGGCAAATTCCGCGGTAATATTTCCATTGCCCGCCCGACCACAATATCCTCAATCTCCGAAAGATTGCCGGGTTCGGCTAGGCCGAGAAATTTACGCACATCCGCCCGACACAACTGCACACTCCCACCCCAAATCGTTTTTGCATCGCTTGCACGGATCAGAAGCAGGGAAATGCCCAAAGCCGGGGGCTCTTTCTCCCGTAATTGATTCACCGAACCAAGCAGGAGATAATCGACGTCAAGCTCCTGCCGAAGACGTAAAACATTATGGGCATCAAGGCGACCCACCCAACGGATTCGATTCTTTGCCATAAAATCGATAATCCGTTTCTCATCGACTACAACATATCCTTTCCGACTCAGCGCCTCACGCAATCTGCCCGTCATCGACGGGTTCAGGCCATTATCCCCCATACTCAGGTCTTCGACAGGCATCACCGCCATCTGAAGAGCAGAGGCTGGTTCACTGCCCAGCAGCATGAGCAATAACAGCAGCAGGATTCGTGCGGCCTTTGTTTTAGGAGACCGAAGGCTGAAGGCTGACGGCTGACGCATATTCTCCTGAATAGTTATGATCACGCTTTATTTGCCCCTAAAAACCTTCAGCCTTCGGTCCATCAACCTGAACAATCCCCTTTATCAGCGTGGAATTGTCCGGAGTATCTCTTCCACCAACGATGCCGTTACCTGATACTTATCGCGTCCGGCCAGACCAAACAGCCGACGCCAAATGGAATCTCCGGTTTGATGGCCACCGGCCTGCCAGATAACCAAACCTGTTTCTACTTCCACCATCCGCAAGGTAACGGAGATTTCCGGAAAGCTCATGCTCCCTTGGCGACTGTCCGCCGCGATATCCAAGGTAGAGAGCAACAGGGCCTGCACGTTGAGTTTTTGCCCCAGTCTCTTTATTGTGGGTGCATCAAGAGGCTTACCCCGATCGATGGCCTCTTCCCGCAAGGAGCTGTCCACCAGCCCTTTGTCCGTCACGTCAAAAAATTTCGCAGCCAAGATACGAGTGATGGTGAGATCCCTCACCAGCTCCGGAGCAAATTCATCCTTACTGTTGTTTTCAACCGGCAGAACGGCGATTTTTCTGACAAACCCGAAGTCAACATTCTCCCGGACAAAAGCCTTTGATTTCCCGACAAACGGCAGGCTACACCCGGTCATTGCCAACGAAACCGCCAGCAACAGCGTGCAGTAAAACAACTTTTTCAAAACAACGAACGACCCGGATCGCTCTGATATTGCCGATGACAGCCACACTTTGTTCCGCACTGGCTTCCTTGCCTCCACCTTCGTTTCTTTATTAAACTACATGATTAGCGCGAATCTTCCGCAAGAAGCACGTCATCCCCGAATGTCTTTATCGGGGATCCATAATTTCGGTCAGTTAGAAACTGGATTCCCGATTAGAAGCGCTTCGGGAATGACACTTTTAGTGCCCTACGGAAGATTCGCGCTAATCAGGTTAAATTAAAATCTGGCAACCAGTTGAGTGCTGATCAGCCAATCCGTCTCAATACTTTGCCCACCCGTGCGAACATTTTCCTGAGTCCGCTCCACATAAGAACCATTCCCCTGCAGGGTAAAATGCGGACCAATGGCCCAACTTCCGCTCAAAGAATATCTGCTGCTGACTGTCTGCTTTTCGTTTGTAAAATAATAACTTAAAGCAAATTGCGTATTATCCGTCGGTGCAACCGAGGTTTGCAGGTAACCGTTCTCGCCCGAGCTTTGCCAATTTTCCCATTTTTTACCGACAGCGGTAACAAAAGAAAGGATATCGGAAACCCGCCAATTCAGAGTGAGCTTGTCATCCACTGTCTCCGTGCTGACAGCTCCCTGGATATTCCGATAATCAGCGCTCAGATCCGCCGTCAACCGGGGGATAAGTCTGGCCGTCATGCTCAGCCGGGAACCGTAATCCTTGGTCGAGGTGCCGGTCGGGGCAGACTGCGCACCGTAAATTGTGGTCAGGGCGGAGGTATTCTCATATTCCGTTCGACCATAAGTAAGATCGAGGTTGGCATCAAGATCGGGATACAAAGCAGCAGAGGTATAAAGCCCAGTCGCGTAGGAAGTGGACAGCAGGCTCTTGTCCTGGTACCGCTCCGTTTTGCTGAGACCAAGGTTCATATCCACGCTGGGGACCGGAGGAGTACTCAATCGCAAGGTATAGGCCCTGTTCATGGTCTCCGGCTGACCGGCTATCGCTTCCTGATTCTCGCTGACCCCAAAAGCGGAAGTAAGATATTCCCCCGGAGTCCAACGCATCTGGCCGATCTGATTTTGCCGACTATAATCGATCAGCGAAGAATAATTGCCGAATTCATGGGTCAAATTGTAGGTCATCCCCAGGGTCGAGGAAAACCTGTAACCCATGTTCAGATCGCTGATATTGCTTACTGATTTATCTCTTCTGGAGACAAAAGCCTCGGTCGAAACGACCTGATTATACGCCTCGATCTCACAAAAATCCACCCGCGAGACAGGGCTGTTGGTAACAACCAATTTGAGCCACCGGGTGGTCACGTTATCCAGCGTTATTTCAAAACGTTTTTTTACGGAGTTATAAACAAAGGGGACATTCTGGCGAATGCGCTGATAATCCGTGCCATCCATGCTCCCGTAGAGGTCCATGGTAAAAGCGCCGGCAGCTGCCAAGCCGACATCTTTTTCCGTGTACAGATACACCCGGTTCACCTCCCGCAGGTCAACCCTGAACGCAACATTCAGGGGCGGGTTATCAAAGCCGTCCGTGTATACTCCCGCCGCAATCTCAACATCACTGTCCGCCATCAGGCTGTTGGTGTTCAGCTCACCGGCATCAGTGATGAGCGGGGTGAGATCATGGCCGGTGAGCACCTGCGCAATGGTCTGTTTTAAGAGGGCAACGCCGCCGGCCCCGACCGCCGTTGCAGATTCTGTCTGGCTTGCGGAATACTGCTGGGAAAAACCAAGGCTCAGTCGATTATTAAAGAACCGTCCGGAGCTGTCCAACCTGCCGAAGTGGTTGGTGGCTGTGGATTCCCCAAAAGTTACATTGTCGTTCTGCTGACTGCGATTGAAGTTATAATGGGTTTTAAACAGTTCAAAATCCCAGTCTACCCCAACGGCCTCGCGAGTACTCTCGGAATCTTGGAGATGGGGACTTTCGTCATCAAGGCTGAAATCCCTGCCATAGGAAGTGCGCAAGTTCGGGAAGAAACGCTTCTTCCAGTTGCTGACCCAGGCAGCCTCCCAACTGCGTCGACTCCGGTCGGCAGCAATGGAATTGCGCTGTTCACTGGCCGAACCGGACAGGTCGAAATTGAACAGATCATTTTTAACGGCAAACCGGAGACTCGGATCAATCCCTTCCGTTTCCTCCTGCTGTCGCCAATTCCGGTTGTAGCGAAACGCTTCCTGCAATGACATGGCCTCGGTAAGATCCTGCTGGAGATCAACAGTATAACTTGCCGCGTACGCATCTGTCTTCGGACTGTCTTTTTTCTCCTCATGCGACCAACTGGAGGACACAGCCTGTCCCGCAACCGCATTGCCCGTCGAGGTCAAGAACACGGCAAGAAGCGACAGGGTCGTGTGCCGAAAAGCCACACGTCTTAGTGACACGCAAGACATTGCCAAAGCTCATCCTTGATTGGGACAGCCAAGGGGATAGAGCGAAGACTGACGACCGAAGGCTGAAGGTTTTGTAAATAGACTGAAGACTAAAGGCAGAAGGCTGAAAATTTTGTGGATAGACTGAAGGCTGAAGGTTGAATGCTGAAGGTTTTCAAGGAAATAACTATTCATGCAACTATCCTACCCTCTTCAGCTTTCCATCTTCAGCCTTCAGTCTTTCAACCTTCAGCCTTATCCATAACTACCTGCTCGGCTTAATTTTCGCATTTTTCCGGTCATAGGTTTTAGGAGCATGGCAACCCACCACACACGTCCCGCCGGTTTCGGTCTTGGTCAGGTTTACTGGGTATGACCAGGAACCGAAGGGGACCTCCTTGCGGATATGTTTTTGCTGGTTGCTGGCATGCGGGTCATGGCAGGCAATACAATTACGCCCTTTTTTCATGTTCACATGGAAAAAGTGCAGATTGTATTCACCATCCCGGAAATTGGTCAGGGTGCTGGTGAATTTATTCTTGGCAATCTCCTTGTTATGGCAGCCGAAACAGAGATCATAATTATCCGGGCTGTATTCCTTGTAAAACTCCTCGGGATAATATCTCACCAGAAGACGACTGTACTTGGAACCATGGACCTTATGACAGGCCATGCAATCACCGGTCTGGACCGGGCCGTGCTTAAAATGACTGCCGACAACGTTATCGCCCAGTTCGTCATGACAGGTGAAACAGAGTTTTGCCGTGGTATTTTTCAGCAGCGCTTTCTCGTTGGAGGAATGGGCTCGGTGGCATTCCGTACACTTTCCTTGGTCAACAGGGGCATGTTTATGCACCGCGCCTTTAATATCACTGAAAACATTGGGGCTGAGTTTTTCGTGGCAACCGGCACAGAGCGCACTGGCTTTTTTATGTAATTGAAAGGAGGCGTCGGAGCTGTGCGGATCGTGACACTTGTTACAGTTTTCAGTCACCGGTCTATGGACGAACTTCATGTTGAATTCTTGCTTGCGATCCTGATGGCACTGAAAACACAATTCTCCTTTATCAGGAGAAGCTATCAACAGTTTTTGGTGCTTGCTGGAATGGGGTCGATGACAGGCAATGCAGTCCCCGGCTCCCACGGGCCCATGCCGATGGGACTTGGTGAACACCGCAGCCTCGTGACAGTTAAAACAGAGGCTGCTGACGCTGGAACCATTGCCGCGCAACTGGAAGCGCATCGGTGACTCGTGGGGACTATGACAATCGACACACCCTTCCTTTACAGGCTGATGGACAACACCAGCATTAAACTCTTGCTGCTTGGCCTGATGACAGACCAGGCAGAGATCCTGGCCGGTACGTTCCAAGGCCGTGGGATTAAAGGAGCCGTGGGGGCTGTGACAGGAGATACAGACCCCGGCGCCCACCGGCCCATGTACATGGGCAGCCTTGCCCATATTGGCATGACATTTTCCGGTGGTGCAGTTGGCCCGGCTTGGAACAATCTTTTTAAAATCGAATTGGCCACGTCTCTGCTTATGACATTCCTTACAGTCCAGTGGGGCAGGATTACCATGGAGATAAAAGCGCTTGTACCCCTTTGGGGCGGTTTTATCTTTTTGAGCCGGACCGAAAAAAACCTTCACCTTCTTCTGGAGCTTGTCTGCGCTCAGGCTGATGACATTTTCACCATCCCTGAGGGTGATCATCACGCCGAAAGCCCCCCCCTCCACCGGCATGACACCGTTGGGGGCCTTATTGCTCACACCGTCGATTGCAACTCCCTTGACCTCAACCCCATCAACATAACCGGCGAGGAAAAGCTCCTTGGTGGTTACCCAGGCGCCATCAAGGGGGGCAATCACGGTTATTTCCGCAGCCCGGGCCGAGGAGGTGCCCAAAAACATACTAAGACCAACTATGATAAATAATACTGCAAGGAAGCCCTCGAACTTACCTGCTTGTCTTGATGGGCTGTTGCCGCTCAGTGTATTGCCGAAAAAGCGTTTCAAGTTTTTTCCTCCCAGCACTATTTTTTCCAGTCATATCGCGGATGAGTATAAAGCGGTTTTATTTTGAGCTGTTGTCTTGTTATTCTAAATTATAAAAGCTTACAGTGCAGGGCAATCAGACCGAAGGCCGAAGTATGTCCAACCGAGTAGTAATACTTTTGCCAATCTACCGGAGTAGTTACGATCATGCATTATTTTTCCCACAACCGTTGTCCAAAAAAGAACCGCAACATTGTAATGTCATACCCAACAGAACGGTGCGTAACGCAATGGCAAAAATCCAAGGGGTTGCTTCGTCACGACTCCTTACCACCTACTATCCTCGGTCAATTCGCCTGAGTAATAACGAATCAATGGTCCTTGGCGGTATGACAGAAAAAACAACCGGTTCCAGTTGCATCACCCCCTGCATGGGCTATCATTCCGCTATAATCCCATCTGAGCATATCCGGATAAGGGCTGCCATGGGCTCGATGACATGAGATACAGGTGACCTGATCCCCGGTCTCGATTTTTGCCGCCTGATAAACGGTCAAGACGGGCTTGGCCACCGGCACCAGAGGATTATAGGGGGTACTGAAAAGCGGGGCAAATTCTCCTTTATTGGGAATGGCATAATTGGTGGGGTGCCGCAACCAGGGATTGCCCCCGCCACCGTTATCAACAACCGTCAAGCCTGTCGGAAACCCTGGGGCATGAAAATTTTGATGGCACCCTGTACAAAACTGACTGAGCGCTTTCGGTGTCTGCTCACGCGTGCCATCGCCGCCAAAATAGATATTGTGGTTTGTACTGGTAGGATTCTGCTCCCAGTCGGGATCCTCTATCCCAGCAACCCCATTGCCCGGAAAGAATCCATCGTGCATGGAGGAATGCCCCAAAAAACGATACCAGCCGCTTGCCGCAGTGGCCGGTTGACCTGCGACGGAAACACCATGATGCTTCACCGTGCCATGACATCCCTGGCAACCATTGCTGCCGACCCCCTCAATTCCGGTCATGTCGGGCAGTGACAAGCTTTTATGGCAGCTATCGCCACAACTGATCCCCCCCCCTCGCCCATACGGCAACGTCGAATCCGGTGAATTTATGCCGCGGACATTATGCCCGAACTGATCTCCGTTCTTGGCCACCCAATGGAAATTACCGCCAGCCAGCATATTAACCGGCGGCGAAGCGGTGTTATAGACAATGGGTATTCGGGTACTTCCCAACTGCACAATGGTTTCCGTACCGCTGCTTGAATGACAGCCAACACAGTCAGAGGTTACGAGGCTTGCCCTGTTCACGGGAGTAATAGTCACTCCGGCCTGTGAATTATGCATGGTATGACAATTGGAGCATGGGCCGCTTACCGCAGCCCCAGCCGGAATTTGCCTCCCTAAAAAAAAGAGGACTGGAATGAATAAAAGTGCGTACCCTCCTCGAAAGATGAACCGCATTGTGATTCCCCCCCCGGGAAATTCATACAAAAAATGCCCTCACACCAAATCTTGCTTCATTATCATACGCTGCAGTTTTCAATGCCTAAGACAACACCGGTGGCGCATAACAAAACACCGCGCTGGTTTTCAGCATCAGACCAGCGCGGTGTTAATCAATCCAAATTCCCTATGGTGTGCTCACCATGCCAAGGATCAGGTATCCTTGGTGGTATGACAGGCAAAGCAACCGACATTGCCATCAGTGGATGCATGTGCATCCATGCTAGCGTAGCTCCAGCGCAACAGATCGTCATTGGCGCTGCCATGAGCTCGATGACAAGAGATGCAGGTAACGATGGCATCACCGTCAGCTTGCAATACCGTCGACTTAATTGCCGTGATACTGTTACTGGCCACAGGAACACCAGGCACATAGGCATTGGTCCCGCTTCCGCCGTAAGCGCCATACTCTTTTGTCTTCACCTTGTTCATGTCAAAATCGGTAGGGTGACGTACCCAAGGCGACGTCATGTTGTTGGCGTAACTGATCCCAGCGGCGGGAGCAGTAGTATCGTTATGCGCCGTGGCCGAGGCGTGAAAGGCGCCATGACATTGACCACAGAGTGCGCTGATTGTCCCGTCGGTACCAGTAACCGCGTCAGAGGTCCGAGACACCCCGTAATACTGGTTATGCTTGTTGGCAGCGAGGGTGGCCGGCGTCTCCCAAGTAGGATCTTCAATTCCCTTGATCCCCTTAAGAAACCGATAGCTATTGGCAAGGCTTGTTCCATCAACAGCGCCGGCAACAGTCCCTGCATTTTGCGGGGCGGCATGATGAGAACCGCTGATTGATGCATATTGATCCGCCACGGTCCTATCACCATGACAGCCTACGGTACCTGCGCAGGTCAGCTGTGACGCCAAGGCAGAACCTCCCGGAGGGGTATTACCCAACGAATCCGCCCCCGCGATCCCCAACACGTTATGCCCTTTGGCATTGGCGGTCTGCACCCAGTAAAAGCTGCCACCGGCCAAGGTGTCTGTCGGCGATGCAGGCGCAGCCCCATGATTCACCTTGGGAGTATTGGTCTCAACCAAAGCGTTTGTAGTACTGGTGTGACAGCCGACACAGTCGCCCTTGGTTAAAGAGCGAAATACCGTTGTCGTACTAGCAGGATTCATACTCGCCCCACCCTGGCTGTTATGCATGGTGTGACAGCTGACACACGGCCCTGTCACCTGGGCCATACCCGCACCCGGCAACAGACAGACGGCGCCAAGCAACATCCCCGCCACGGCAACGGTCATTTTCGGCCTGTTGAAACTCTTCGATATTTTATTCTCTGCGTAACGCATTGCTGTACCCTCCTTTTTCATCTATCATTTTCCCCCTAACATCCCACACAATCAACTCCCCTGAATGCCTCCCTTTCTCCTTCCTGCGACCTCACACTCCCCGAAAAAACTGCCACACTTAAATATATAATACCAAACCAGGATTACTGCAAGACTTATAATGATACCTTGACACCAGAGAACGACTTTTTTCGAGCCAAGCAAAACACCTGACACCAATACATCGCGCCCCACAACCGTAATTATTCTTATGCATATAGTGTGCCAATAACTGCGAAGCACCAAGAAAACCCAACCAAACATTAGCTACAAGACAAAACAAAGCCGCACGAAACCCTACAGCCACCCTTAGATGGCAACAGGGGAACACTCGAAAAGAAGCTACAACTTGTTGTTTTAATAGTTATTCCAACAACACACCAACTTCTCCTGAAAGGAGAAAGGGAACTTTCTGGGGCTCCACACGAAGCTTGATGGGGAAGAGTTTATTTCAGGGTCCCCCTTCCCCAAAAAAGAAGATTCTCCCCGGCAGGGCGGAGCGACGACCAGCTTCTGTTGGGCAGGGTGACCAGAAACTGACTAGATGAAGAAGATGGAAGACGGAAGGCTGAAGTAACAGCCGGAGAGAGCCTCTTGCAAAATGACGAATGAAACTCAAGAACGGTCCTTCACGCGTAGGCTGAAATCCATAAGGCACTGAAATTACACAAATTGATTCCCGACAAAAACACTCGAGAATGACATATTGGTCATTTTGCAAGGGCCTCGAAGGGAAAGAGGATTTAATGCCCTTCAGTCTTTAGCCTTCAGCCCCCCATACCCCATCAAGCATAGGGATTTATCAACCCATAATCGCTGATTTTCTTCCTGAGGGTGGTCGGCGAAATGGCCAGCTGCTTGGCCACCTTGGTGATATTCCAGCGGAGGCTCTCCAAGGTTTTTTCAACATGGCGCTTCTCCGCCTCGGCCAGAGTGGTCGGCCTGGAGCCGCAATCTCCAGCAACCGCCCTTTCACTGCCGGAAGGGGTCAACTGCAGGTCCTCGGCGGTGAGCAGGGCGTCGACTGCCAGGACGGCTGCACGGGTCAGGACATTTTCCAACTCGCGGACATTGCCGGGCCAGTCATGCTCAAGCAGCTTTTGCAAGGCATCCCCGGAAAGCACCGGCTTACGGCATTGAAATTTAGCGGCGATCTTTTCCAAAAGCGCCTCGGCCAAAAGGGGGATATCCATGCGCCGCTCTCGTAAAGGGGGCAGATGCAGCGAGGAAACGCTCAGTCGGTAGAAAAGATCCTCCCGGAACCTCCCTTCACTGACCAGGCGACGCAAATCGCAATGGGTTGCGGCCACAATGCGCGCGGTGAGTGGAATGGGCTCCAGACCCCCCACCCGAACAAACTCTTCCTCCTGCAAAACCCGCAACAGTTTGGCCTGCAGATCCATGGCCATGTCGCCGATCTCATCGAGAAAAACCGTGCCCCCGTCGGCATACTCAAGCTTGCCGATCTTTACCCGGTCCGCTCCGGAAAAAGAGCCTTTTTCGTGACCAAAAAACTCACTTTCAAGCAAAGTCGGCACCACGGCCGAACAATTCACCGCAACGAACGGCTTTCCGGGTGACCCTGCCTGATGCAGAATCCTGGCGGCCAACTCCTTGCCTGTCCCGGACTCACCCTGCACCAGGACGATTACCTTGCTGCGGGACAACAAGCCTATTTTTTTATGCAAGGCGACCACCTTGGGGTGTGCGCCGATCATCTCATAACCGTAGCTTTCAAACAAAACCTTGCCCGGTGACTTACCGGCCGTCTCGACCCGACTGCGATGACTCTCAACCCGCACCACGATGGCATGGATATCATCCAGGTCCAATGGCTTCCGGAGGTAGTCAAAGGCCCCACTGCGCATGGCCTCGACCGCCGCATTATTGTCGGATTCTCCGGTCATGATAACAACAGTCGGCAGGGAGGCATTTTCGAGCAGAGTCGGCAAGGCCTTGAGGCCGCTTTGATCCGGTAGATTCACATCAAGGAAAACAATATCCGGAGAGAAGGCTTGCGCCTCCAACCCTCCCGAGTGGGCGGAGAAAGAGCAGCGGACCTCATGCCGCCTGAGAGTCAGGGCGATTTGCAAGGATCGACAGAGCGCCTGATCGTCATCAATTACCAACACTTTCATCGGGATTACCCTCCGGGGAAGGAATTGTTCAGCTTGCTTAGGATGAAGACTTGAGACCGAAGGCTGAAGGGTGCTATCGCTCCGGCGGGTTACACAGCACGACGATTGTCGCGGCTGAAGCCGCTCCTGCCGGGCGGAGATAACGATGATCACATTGCACAGTTAATCAGCTGCGCAATAAACTGAAAGGCTGGAGGTGCTTTTACACTACATGGTAATTATCGCCCCTTGCCTATTCTCTCTTTTGCCTTCAAGGCTTCCGCCTTAAGCCGTCAGCCCCCCACAATTCTGCCCTCAGCTTTCCTCCAGTCTTCCCATACAACAACGAAAACCATGGCCGGCCAAAAGCTTACGACAAAAATATCTACTTTAAATTTACACTCCGGTCAACGTGAACCACGCTTGACACAAACACCACGTCCTAGACAGGCATTTTCCCAGCAATTAACATATTGATCAATCAAGACAAAAGGATTATAAATTTAAAGTAATATGGTAATTCCCCCGTTGCCATCCCAAACCATTATGCCTTCCATAATATTCTTCCGTTTTTGTCGATTCCCCCATGACATTTTTAATACATGCGGGTCAAAATACGCTACGGCTTCGCATACACAAGGAGAGAGGTGCGCCATTGAAAATCAGTTTTCATACCGCCATGTTTTGTCTGTTAGCGATACTCTATTCTGTTATCGGCACGGAAGCGGCAGAATCGTTTCCTTTTCGAGCGATCAACCCCGGCGATATGATGCCTGCCACGACACTCGCGCAGAGTGATTCCGGCAAAAAAATCTCCCTGGGCAAACAAGGAGGCGGACGCATCACCGCTTTCGCCTTCTGGGGCGCCGACCTGCCCAGCAAAAAACAGCGATCCACCCAAGCACTGACTCAACTCCAACAGCTGGCCCCATTTTTCCGGGATAAGCAGGTCGATCTGTTATCGGTCAATGCCCAAGGAGACTCCCCCGAGGTCATTAAAGAGGTTCTTGCAGCCTCGGGATTCACCTCACCGACATACCTGGACCCGGACAAAGACGCATACGGCGCCTTGGGTATACTGGTAATGCCCGCGGTATTGCTGGTTGACAAGGCAGGCAAGGTGGTCAACGGCATGGGGTACAGTCAGGAGATGGTGAGCAGACTCAAGGGCGAAATCGAAATTCTACTGGGCGAAAAGACCCGGGAACAATTCGAGGCGGAACTCCACCCTGCCATGATCGAAAAAAGCAAGGAAGAAAAAGACGCCAACCGCCACCTGAATATGGGACTGGTTCTGGCCAAAAGAGGGCAACTTGAAGCTGCGGCCCGGGAATATGGACTGGCCATCAAAAACGGACCGAAACTTGCCGCCGCCCACATCGAACTTGGCTGTATTTCCCTGGAACTCGGTAAACTGGCGGAGGCGCAAACAGCCATTGACAACGGCCTGGACCTGGATCCAAAGTCGGTACGCGGCGAAATTTGCAACGCCCAGATACGAGCGGAAAAGGGAGAGGTTGCCCAGGCCATCGCCGACCTGCAGGCCATGATTTTCAGAAATGGCCGCAACCACCAGTTGCACTATGTGCTCGGCACATTCCATGCCAAAAAAGCGGAGCACGAAAAGGCAGCCCAGGAATTTCGCAAGGCATATGAATTGCTCGACAGACAGATACACGCGGAAGAATGAGGATGAAGGGCAGGCTGAAGGCTGAAGGTTTTTCACACTGATTGTGCCACAAATCGCGGAACCCGAGGCGATATTGAATATGATTGACTCGAGCGTTGCGCGATGACTTACATGGTACACTCTTCCTCCTTCGATCTTCAGCCTTCAACCTTCGGTCTTTGGTCTGTCCCTTCACCCTTCGGCCTTCAACCTAAACAAAACACAGGACCATGATGAAAAATCCGACGGAACCCGCATCGGCCACCCAGGCGTCAGGGAATAAGGGCATTGCATTCACCATGCTGTTTTTTCTGCTTGGCGCGTTCTTTTTTCCACAAGCAACATGGGCGGAAGAAACAGAGATACTGTACCCCCCCGCAAAAACGGTTATCCATGCAAAAATTCCCTCAATTTTCATTATTGTTCGACAAAAAGAAGACAAAAGCCTCAGCCAGATACGGTTCAGAAACGGCGATATTCTCTCTTCACCACAGGGCACATGGTCGGGACAGGGCGTCAATTATCTGCACTTCAGCGTACCTCTCAAACCCGGCAAGAATACCGTCGAGCTTCTGCCTTCCGGGAAAAATCTCTCCATCACCTATAAGCCGTTACGTTCCTTGGCGAGCGTGAATTTAAAAGACAAGGATATCTATCTTTTCCACCGCAATGAATTGATCCCGGAAATCTGCGTGCAATGCCACGACCCTAAAAAAATCAAGCTGTCGGAAACCCTCACCGGCGAAGCCCAACCCCTCTGCTTTTCCTGCCATAAAAATATCCTGGGGAAAACCCCGTGGCAGCATGGTCCCGCCGTCAATTTTCAATGCCTTGCCTGTCATAAGGTGTCCGACCCAGGCGCGCCTTTAAAAATATCCATCCCCGGCGGGAAGGTGGAGAGTGTCTGTTACCGGTGCCATGTCAACAAAAAAAACTGGCTGCAAAAGAGTCATATTCACGGCCCGGTGGGCACGGGGGATTGCACGGTCTGCCACAATCCCCATGGAGATCTTGAACGCTTCCAACTGTGGGCAAATGGCAAGGACGAACTCTGTGTCGCCTGTCATACGGACAAAAAAAATCTGGTCAGCGGAAAAAAACCCGTCCATTATGTGCACGGAATCTTAAACGGCATCGGCTGCATTGCCTGCCACGATCCCCACGCCACCAACAATCCTTTCCAGCTGTACAAGCCCATCAACGACCTCTGCACGGGTTGCCACACCACCCTCAAGGGGGTTACCAGGGGCCACCCGGTTGGCGGCCACCCGACCTCCGGCTCAAAGGATCCGCGCAGGCCCGAACGCACGTTCACCTGCACCAGTTGCCACAATCCCCATGGCTCTGATTATAAATTCATGCTGATCGGCGACATTCTAGGCGGCCATATATGCAGCCAATGCCATTACTAACCCGGAGATTGCTCCGGTGGTTATATCGCGGCTGAAGCCGCTCCTGCCGGTCGGAAACAACTATGATCCGCTTTGCACATTTAACCACCGGAGCAATAACAATTTCTCCATGCAATCATGATGGCATGCACACAATCCTTCGACAGGCGCAGAAGGAGACACGGAGAATGTCACCTTGAAAACCACCTGGAATAAGCACATGGCGCGCTTTGTTTCTCGCTCGATATTTTGCCAACAAAAAAAAATGGCCGCAAAAGGCTTGACAGTGAGCTTGAAGTTCCTCTCTTGCACACTCGCGGCTTGCCTGTTTACCATTACCGTCTCCGTCGCCCTTTGCCGGGCTGAGGAACCAACGCCGCCCTTACAACAAACAATGAGCGTGGTGACCATGCTCAACGACGACAACATGGGTGAAGCTCTGCGTTTCCCTTCTGTCGTGGCCTTTGACCAGGAACAGGAAGAAATATATGTCATCATCGGCGGCAAAGGGGGCTTTGTCATTTACGACAGCGACTTCATCCCCTACCTATTTCTTGGGGCCGGGCGAGGGATTGACGCCCCGCGAAGCGTGTTCTTCGACTCCAGGGAAGGAAACCTCTTTGTCTGCCAAGGCAAATCGGCCAACCGTCCACCCCGGCTCACCATTTTGAACGGAGCCTTTTTCCCGGTTAAGGAGATCGTTTTCGACCAGATTCCCGAGGCGGATAATTTTTCCCCCTCCCGAGGCGTTCTTGGGAAAAGAGGCAATATCTATCTGGTCGACCAGAACTCCCGCAGCGGCGTTCTGGTGCTTGACAAGGAGGGAAATTTTCTCCGTTGGATCAAGCCCCAGGACCGCATCAGCAAGCAGGAGACCAGAACGACCCCGGAACCGAAAAAGGAGTCAGATGTCAAGACGGAAAGCGTTGAGGCGCCCTCCCCCTCCGAACCTCCTCCCGACACCGAGCTTCTCGATCTTCCGCCGGAACTGCGGCCCAAATCCCGGCTCAAGGCAGCGAAATCCGATGACGGGCCCACGCAGGGAACGGTCATGCTCAATGACATCATCACGGACAGCGATGGACACCTCTTCCTTCTCAGCGAAGAAACCAGCAAGGTCTATGTGTACGCTGTCAACGAGGATTTCCTCTTCAGTTTCGGCGAGAAGGGCGGTGTTGCCGGCAAAATGAGTCGCCCAAAAGGGATTGCCATCCACGAAGGAAGAAAGGCTATCTACATCGTCGATTACATGCGCCACACCATCCTGGTGTATGACTTGGCAGGCAAATATCTCTTCGAATTCGGCGGGCGCGGCAGCGGCCCGCTCTGGTTCAACTTTCCAAACTCCATCGCGGTCGACCGAAAGGGCCGAGTTATCATCGCCGACCTGTTCAACAATCGCGTCCAAATTGTCAAGGCGGATTTCGAGATGAGCTTCAGCGGTTCCCAAAAGCTGAGAACCGACACCCCCGCGCCGGCAACGCCCCGCGAGCGACAGACCGTTGCCCCATCGGAGGTGACGACAAGTGATCGGCAAAACACCGAGCCGACGCCGGAGACGATCAGCGTCCCTCCAAACAACGTTGAGCTGGAAAACGGCACGACAACCGACAAACAACACCTTGAACCACAGGGGCAAAAAGAGTGAACGCCCGGCTGCAGACTGTTTGTTTGAAAAGGAAATCCGGTCTGCGCCGCAAAGACAATGTATTATGCACACCTAACAACGCAAACAGCACCCGAGGGCTGGGCAAAGCCCCACAGTTAATCTTCTTTCCCGGGAGGACGGCACTCTCCTGCCGGGGCGGTTTTACCAAGAGAATCAGGTACATTTTCAGTTACAAAGAAACAAAATTGAAATTCAAAAAAACCACATGCATACTGTTGATCACGATCAACCTGCTTCTGGGAAGACCCTTCTTCGCCATGGCGGCGGACTATATTCTCGTGGTCCACAAGGAAAACCCCGTGGATAGAATATCCTCTCAGGAAGTGAAGGATATCTTTCTCGGCAAAAAGACCAAATGGGGAAACGATGCCCCCATTACCCTGGTCATGAACACCAATGAAGAAATCCACGAACAATTCACCCGGATCATGCTTCAGAAATCGCCTGTCCAACTTTCCGTCTATTGGAAAAAGATTCTCTACAGCGGGGTCGGCATGTTGCCTCTTGCCGTCAAGGATGACGAATCCGCAAAAGCGTACGTCGGCACCCACAAGAACGCAATCAGCTATATCACCGACGATTCCCTGGACAGGCAGGTGAAAAAAGTGGAGATCCGCTGAAATGGGTGATGGGGGGAGCATTCGCTCAAAAATCTGGCGCTGCGTTTTAGTCTCCCTGATCGGCTACTTTGTGGCGACCCTGTCGAGTTTTTATTCGAACATGTCACAGTACGACAGGCTTTCTCTCCTGGTGCAGGGTCACTTTCCCCAGGCGACACTGGGAAATGACATCCTTTACACCTTCAGGAAACAGACGGAACGGTACGAGGAAGCATTTCTCACCGGAGAAAGCGAACAGGCTGTCCAAGCAAACGACCTCAGCGCCGGGATAGCAACCATGCTTGATCAACTTCTTGAAGCTGTTCGGCATTATCCCCACCCGCAGATAAGTCCGGCCGAGATCCAAAAAATTCAGGATGATTACCGGACTTACTCCCAACTTGCCCGCAATGTCTATGTCCGGGCATCGGATGTGGAATCTTCCGTCAACCTCCAAAAAAAGGTAGGGCGGTTAGGCAGAACACAACGCCGTCTTCTTGAGAGATTCACCGATCTTGACAAAAGACTGAACACATTTCTCATCAGTGAAATCGAGCAGAATAAATCCCGATCACTTAAAAGCACCATGTTTCTCGGCGCCTTGTTCGTTCTGGTGCTCCTGACCGTCACCCTGATCATTGACCGGGTAGCCCATCGACTTCTCATCACCCCCCTGGCCAAACTTCAGGAAAATGTGCGCAAATTTTCCCGGAGCCAGGATGTTATTCGCCCGGAACAGACAAGCAGCACAGACGAAATCGGGCATTTGGCCAAGGCCTTCTGGGAAATGACTCAAAATCTGAAAGCCACCACCGTTTCCAAAAATTATGTCGACAACATCATCCAAAACATGAGCGGCGGACTTGTGGTGGTTTCCCCTGCCGGCGCCGTTCAGACCGTGAACCAACGGACCCTGACCATGTTCGGCTACAGTGAAGAGGAGCTGATCGGCAAGATGGCCAACATCCTGCTCACCCCCGAGAATGAAACGCTGTTCTCCACAAACCTGATCAACACCCTGGCAAAAACCGGGCCGATGAAAGACAGGGAAATCGTCTGTCTGACCAAGGCCGGCCGTAAATTTCCCGTCCATTTTTCCGGTTCGGCCATGCACAATGAAGAGGGAACCCTGGAGGGAATCATCTGCGTATTCAATGATATCACCGAGCTTAAAAAGGCCGAATATACTCTGAAAAAAATGGCTCATTATGATGCACTCACCGGAGTAGCCAACCGCAATCTTTTTTTCGAAAAGCTTGACAACTCCATTCGGGAAGCTCAGCGAGAAGAGCAGATTTTTGCCTTGCTCTATCTCGACCTGGACAATTTCAAACCGATCAACGACACCATGGGCCACGATGTCGGCGACTTGGTTCTCAAGGTCGTGGCAGAAAGATTGCAGGAGGTTGTTCGCACCGGGGATACGGTGGCAAGGATGGGCGGCGACGAATTTACCATTATTTTTAATGCATTGAATTCGGCTGCGGATGCCGAGCTACTTGCCAAAAAAATTGCCGAAACAATCTCCGCGCCGTTTACCCTAAACGGGTTCAGCTGGACCTTGGGCGTCAGTATCGGAATCAGCCTGTTCCCGAAAAACGGCTCCAATGCTGAAATCCTGGTAACCAAAGCAGACAACGCCATGTATCAAGCAAAAGCAGCCGGGCGTAATACCTTCCGCCGCTTCCGCGAAGACCAAAACCTTAACCATCAGCTCGCGAGCATCCAATAAAGGAACCATGGACTGTAAAATTTCCAAAATATTCTTTATTTCCGGCAGCATCAAAACAAAAATCTGGGTCTGTGTGCTGATAGCGCTCACAGGGTATTTTATCGCCACCTTATCCAGTTTTTACTCAAACTATCGACAGGCCGACAGGCTTACCGCCTTACAGACCATTCACTTCCCCCTGGCCCGGCTCAGTGACGAAACAGTCAACACCTTCAAAGCCCAGATAGCTAAATATGAAGATGCCTTTTTAACCGGGGAAATGGAACAGGCGATAGAGGGCAACCAGCTCAGCACAACGATCCTCCAACTTCTCGAACAGATGAAACATGTCTCCGTTCAAAACCCAAAATTTTCTCCTGAAACTGCTCTTATCGAGGAAATCCAGCACCAATACAATGAATTCTATCAATTGGCGCCGGAGGTCTACCTCAGAACCCAGTCCATTGAAACCTCTCTGCTGCTGCAGAAAAAAGTCCAGAAGCTCGGCAACATGCAAACCCGGCTGTTAAATGACCTCCTTGATCTGTCCCAGCACCTCACCCAGAATGTTGAACGCGACATTCTCGAAGAAAGACGGCATGCTCAAATAAATACCTTTTTTCTCGGCATCCTCTTTGTGCTGGTTTTAATCAGTGCAACCCTCATCAGCCGCTGTTTTGCCAATGGACAGCTCATTGAACCTCTCAACGACATCCAGAAAATGGTGACCGGATTTGCCAGGAACAGGGAGATCAGCCAACCGCCACATGGCAACCCGGACGATGAAATCAACAACCTGGCCACTTCCTTCTGGAACATGACTGAAGAACTCAAGCAGACCATGGTTTCCAAAAGTTATGTCGACAACATCATTAAACACATGAGCGGTTGCCTCTTCGTCCTCGCAGCCGACCAGACCTTGATCAAGATAAACAACAACACCGCAACCCTCCTGGGATTTTCGGAAAAAGAAATGCTGGGCCACCGGATTACCGAGTTTGTCAGCGACGACACGATCACTTTGTTCAAGGATCATGGCCTCAATGTGCTTGCGCGGGGAGAAGAGATCATTAATTTGGAGATTTGCCTGCTGACACGGCATAAAACAAAAATACCCGCTCTCTTTTCCGGCTCGGTGCTGCGCAGTTCGGATCATGGAATCGCGACAATAATCTGTGTGGCAAACGACATCACCCAACGTAAAAAAACAGAGGCGATGCTAAGAAAAATCGTGGTGGAACGGGCTGTTGCAAAAACCGCCTCTCTGGCGGCCATAGGTGAACTTACCTCCAGCATAGCCCATGAGATGCGCAATCCTCTCTCTTCTATAAAAATGAATACCAAGGCGATTCAGCAAAAACTGGGCGACGAGGACCCAACTTTTGCCGAACTTGCGGAAATAACCTGCCATCAGTCGCTGCGCCTTGAAACAATGCTGAACGATCTGCTCAGCTACGGCAAACCGCTGCAGCTCAACCTGAGCTGGAGTACCTTTCCGGCGCTCATGCAGGAAACTCTTGTTGCCGTTGCCCAGGAAAAGAAAAACAAAGGGGTAATGGTGGAAATAAACAACAACCTGGGCGACGATCTGCCGTTGCTGGTTGACGAGGAACTTTTCACCAGGGCCTTCTCCAATCTCGTGCTAAATGCCATCCAGTGGTCTCCCCAGGATGGGACGGTACAGGTCATTGCCAGACTATCGAGTCAGGCGGAGCAGAAAAAACAGGTGGTTATTCTGGTCCGGGATAGTGGGCCGGGGATCAATCCGGAAAAGATCGGCCGTCTTTTCCAGCCTTTTTTCACCACCCGCGAAGGCGGCACCGGCCTTGGTCTGGCCAACGTCCGGAAGATCATCGAATACCACGGCGGCACGGTCACCGGCGAAAACATCCCCAGCGGCGGCGCAGTATTTACTATTTTTCTGCCCCTGCTGCAACCGGCACCACCCATGAGCGCATAAAAAACCCTCACTTCAGCACCATCATGCCGCAAGCGAGGGTCTCTGCTTCTTTCGCAGTCTCCCAGAATCAATTCGAGCTGCCCCTTACGCCCTCTCTCTGCTCCAGCGTCAGGCGGTCTTTTCAACCTCCATTCAAACCTCTGCCAATTCGGCCTGCATAGTTAAGCCGAATTGGGCGATCTTGCGACGCAGGGTATCCTTGGATATCCCCAGCTCCTTGCAGGTCGCCATGCGCCGCCAGCCATTGCGGTTCAGGGCACTGAAGATGGCTCTCTTCTCAATCTGAACAAGAGGCAAGGGGCTGCCCGTATCCGTTTCCCCGAAGACCGAATCCTGTTGCGCAGCCAGTGGCGCGGGAAGATGCTCCGAGTGGATCAGGCCGCCCGGACAAAGAATAAAGGCATATTCAATGATATTCTGCAGCTCACGGATATTTCCCGGAAAATCATAGGCCATTAAAATCCGCAGGGCATCTTCGGACACCCCACCGATATCGCGATCCTTCTCGGCATTGAGTTTTTCAACAAAATGTTCCACCAAAAGCGGGATATCCACCACCCGTTCCCGCAAAGGCGGCAGTGCCAGCTTGGCCACATTCAAGCGGTAAAAAAGATCATCCCTGAATTTACCCTGCTTAACCAACAGTTCCAGATCGCGGTTGGTTGCGGCCACGATCCGGACATTGGCCTTTACCGTTCGACTGGAGCCCAGGGGCTCATAACATTTTGCCTCGAGAACGCGCAGCAACTTGACCTGCATGGCAGGAGAAATATCGCCGATCTCGTCGAGAAAAATGGTTCCGCCCTCCGCAGCGGCAAAACGCCCCTGCCGGTCCTGCTTGGCATCGGTATAGGCGCCGGCCTTGCAGCCGAACAGTTCCGACTCCAAAAGAGAGTCGGGCAGAGCCCCGCAGTTGACGGCAACGAAAGGCCCCTTGCTTCTCTCGCTCATGTGGTGCAGGGAACAGGCAATCAGCTCCTTGCCCGTCCCCGATTCTCCGAGGATGAGCACATTGCTTTCGCTCTGGGATATTTGGGGCAGGATATCAAAGATCTTCTTCATGGGCGCGCTTTTGCTGATCATGTCGCCCAGCCGTTCCCGGTGAAAGAGTTTTCTTTGCAGGGCCTTGACCATACGCAGATCCCGGAAGGTTTCCACCCCGCCGATCAAAATGCCGCTGTTGTCGTACATGGGCGCGGCGCTGATGCTCACCGGCACCCTGACCCCGTCCACATTACAAATGGTTATGCAGCGGTTGGTTTCCGGTTTACCGGCGCTGATGCTCTGGGCAACGGCGCAAGACTCCCCGCAAATGCTGGCATGAAACACCTCGCAGCATGGCTTGCCGATCGCCACCTCCCGCGGCAAGCCGGTGATCCGTTCGGCCGCCTTGTTAAAAGAGGTGATCCGCCAGCTGGTGTCCACGGTAAACACACCATCGGCTATGTTATCGAGAATCACGGCACGCTGCATGGAGGCCTTGGCGCTGCGAAAAACCTGGACGCCGCCCACAAGATTGCCATTCTTATCCAGCAAGGGCGTGGCGCTGACGGTGGCGCCTACCCGAGTGCCGTTGGCGTGGGTGATGAAAAGCGACTTGTTTTCCACCGCTTTTTTCGAATCGATACTTTCGGCGAGCACACAGTCCTTGCCGCAGCAATTGGACTTGAAAACCTCCTTGCAGGTCTTGCCCAGGGCATCCTCCCGCTTCCAGCCGGTCAATTCCTCGGCCGCCCGGTTAAAGGAGGTGAGCCGCCAGTTCGTGTCGACACTGAAGACACCATCGACAATGCTGTCGAGAATAAAATCCGTGGAGGTCATTACTCCGGAACCTGCGGGGCTGGTGTAGGTTCGGGCTAGAATGGGCAGGGGGATATTCCAGTCAACCCGCCTTTTAAAATTTATACCGCACAGCGTCTTGCCGCTGCCGTTCTTTGCCTTGACCCAGCAGATTTCACCATGCACGAAATAGGCGTCGAGAATATTGTCCTCCGGCCACAGTTCCACATCCATGTTCGGCAAAACAGGCGCATCGGTTTCCAACTGAATTCCACAGGGATGGATATCGCAGCTTGTCGCAAGAAAAGTCTGCTGACCACTGTTTCCCCGCACGCGGAATTTGAGATTGAAGGGCATCCTGACGAGAGACCGACGATCATTGGTATTTATTGTTGCTGTGCTCATTTTGCTCATCTCTTTTGTTCATCCTGGAGTTGATAAAGACAACACGGCCAAGGCAACCTTCATCCGGCACGAGGATACAGACAGATCCTCAATACGGCGGACAAAATGACAGACAGGAGCAGATCGGGGAAGAGTGCCGGAAGCAAGAGCAACGCTGAATATCCTACCGGAGCATCCTTGCCACGGGTAATAGCAAGAACGATACCAACCGGAGTTACAAAACCATCTTATTGATATTGCAAGAAAAAGGAAACCAGAGAAAACGAAAGCGTTCCCGGTGCACCATTTTCTTGGGGGAGCCCATCAGGAACTGACCACTTTCCCTGCGACAATATGCCCCAAAGGCGCAGGATTCTCTCTTTTGAAAGAAAATGGGATTAAAATATGCCGACGGAAGAGAGGGACTCCTGTCTGGAGGGGAAGAAAACAGCGATGGGCGTAAAACAACGGAGGGATACGCGCGGACGGAATCAGAGCCAGCCCTGCTGTCTGCAGGCATCCTCCACCAGAGTGGTCAGCCCTTTAATGAAAAGAGGATGGGTATTGAGGGAAGCGGTGCGGGCAAGGCGCATACCGAGCTCTTGAGCCTGCTCCTTATAAAGCAGATCGATCTCATAGAGGGTTTCCACATGGTCGGAGACGAAGCTGATCGGGACCATAAGGATATTTTTACAGCCTTCGCCGGCAAGGGTTTTGAGCATCTCGGGCGTGGAGGGGGAAAGCCACTGCACCGGGCCGCTGCGGCTTTGAAAACAGAGGCGCCCGGGAATCCCGGTTA
>Ga0224510_10000097_pt1 | contig 73693 bp, 68 predicted proteins | sample SF_May12_sed_USG_FD_170161 | JGI IMG/M metagenome (GOLD analysis project Ga0224510, IMG submission 170161) | Sediment microbial communities from San Francisco Bay, California, United States - SF_May12_sed_USGS_4_1 | ecosystem: Environmental > Aquatic > Marine > Sediment | place: USA: California... | reverse complement strand
CCCTTTCGGAGTTTCTCTTTAAATTCTTCTGATAACTTTTCAATTTGTTCTTCTGTCAACATAGGGATAATCTGCAAAAATCCCTTGGTATATAAAGCAATTTACCATACTTATATACGCGCACCCCGGTTACGGAAAATCAACGCCGGGTAAGGAACAGGGATTCAATTCCGTCATATTATACAACCCGCTAACAAGGTTTTTGAATCATGTTAAAGAGCCGGGTTAAACGCGAGTTCCAAACTATCATCGGGGAGTTTTTTTATGGTCACAAACCACTGAACCTCGCCATGCTTCGAAATGGGGTAAAAACCCTGTGTAAATCATCAAAATAGAAAAATTTTTGAATATTTTGCGGTGATTATGTCTTTTTCAAGCGGAATATTTAGTCGGTTTACGTCAAATTAAGTAACTTGCAAAAATATTGTAACAAAAATGAAATCATGATTTCTGTATTATTCTCGATGTCGCGGCGCTGATACATTCCATAACGGCTTTAATTTAAAAACGTAAATTTGGGGAACATCTTGAAAGGGAATGCATGAAAATTATCACAGCATAGGTTGAAAGAATGATCGTAAAGTTAAGAAAAAAGCTAAAAGATTCCCGCCAGAAGGGCTTTATCGAGGGTGAGATGCAGGCAACCCTGCGGTATCGAAAAAATATGGAACTGGTGTTCCAGGAACATGAAAAGCAGGTTCAGGAGCTGGTCAAGTCTCAGCGCATGGAAATCCGCATTATTGAAAAAGAGTATGTTTTGAAGCAGGCCAGAATTGAAAAGAAGATGCGCCGACTTGATTCCCTGGTCAGCGAATGGGAAGAAAACATCTACCAGGTTAAAGAAATTTCCAGCCAGGCGCGGGAAGTTCTGGCAAGGATCAAACAGGCGATGTACCAGGATCGAAAGAACCTGGCCAATGTTCTCGACGATGAAAAAACCATCGAGATGCTTCAAATGGGGCTCAACAACCTCGTTCAAAAACAAAACACCATACCCCAGACCTCCAGTTTATTTTGATTTACAGGCTGTCTCAAGATTGACTTTAGCTGAACATCGTGAAAGCGGAAAACCTGAAGGAATTATCGGGCAACCTCAATGACCTGAAACAAAAAATCGACGAAAGATTTAACGGCTTGAATCTGCCCGCCCAGGAAATACTTTTAAGCGACCTCAAGCGAAAGCTGGAAAACCCCCGGCTCTGGGAAGACGCCGGAAAGGTAGACGAGGTGCGCGCCATCCAGGTGCAAATTTCCCAGGTTGAGCGAAAACTCGACGGCTGGACAAGGGCCAAAAAAACCATCGGCGATCTCATCGAGTATACCGAGATAGGGATGCTCGAAAAGGAAGAGTCGTTGCTGCCCGAGCTTCTCAAAAAAGCCTCAGAGGCCGAAAGTTTGTTTGGGGAACTTGACCTGGAGAGTCTGCTCGACGGCCCGGACGACGAAAAAAACGCATTCTTAAATATTCACCCCGGGGCAGGCGGAACCGAGTCGCATGACTGGGCCGATATGTTGTTTCGGGCCTATTCCCGCTGGGCGGAGAACAAGGGCTTTAAGGTCGAGATCGTCGACTACCAGGCCGGCGAAGAAGCCGGTATCAAAAATGTAACCTTATATATTCAGGGCCCCAACGCCTTTGGTTTTTTAAAGGCCGAAAACGGGGTCCACCGGCTGGTCCGTATTTCGCCCTTTGACTCCAACAAGCGCCGTCATACGTCGTTTGTTTCGGTTCACGTTTCGCCGGAGATTTCTGATGACGTCGAGGTCGAGATCAACGAAAAGGACCTGCGCATCGACACCTACCGCTCCAGCGGTTCGGGCGGGCAGCACATCAACAAGACCGACTCGGCGGTTCGTATAACGCATAACCCCACGGGAATCGTCGTGGCCTGCCAGAACGAGCGGAGCCAGATCAAGAACCGCTCAACGGCCATGAAAATGCTCAAGGCCCGCCTCTACGAACTTGCCCAGGAAGAAAAACAGGAAGAGATCGCCGCAAAGTCGGGCGAGAAAAAAGACATCGCCTGGGGCAGCCAGATTCGTTCTTATGTCTTTCACCCCTACAACATGGTCAAGGATCTTCGAACCGGTTGCGAAACCGCCGACGTTCACGGCGTCATGAACGGGGCCTTCGACCCCTTTATCGATTCCTTTCTGCGGCAACAATCTGCTGTTAAAAATTAGCACAATAAAACGCGTGGGGTAGGCGGGTACCATGGACCCGCATAGGGGCGCGCTACGCCCCTTTAAATTCTTTTATCTGTAATTGTTAAACTGCAAGGGAATCTTGATGTCTTTATTTTCTTTGAGAAGTTGTATGACTTCTTGCAGGGTATTTTTTGAATTTGACGTTACGCGAATCTTTTGGTCCATCTGCTGGGTTTTTACTTTGATTGCGGAATCCTTGATCAGGCGGTTGACGGTCTTGATGGTCTCGACGTCAAGCCCGGCCACGATCTTTGCCTTCTGGCGTGCGGTTGCCCCGGCGGCTTTTTCGGGCGTCTGGTAGTCGAGGGCCTTGAGCGAAATTCCCCGCTTGATGAGTTTGGTATGAAATATGTCTTTTAACTGGGTCAGCTTGGAGTCGTCTTCGGCGGTCAGGGTAACGTCTTCCTTGCCGACCTCGACGTTGGCGTTTGACCCTTTAAAGTCAAACCGGGTCGAGAGTTCGCGCCTGGTCTGGTCGACGGCGTTGATCAGCTCCTGGTGGTTGATTTCCGAAACGATGTCAAATGAGTAGTCTGCCATATTAGCCTGCCTTTAGTATTTCTTCTACGCGCGCGGCAACCAGGTCGCCATGGTGACGCGAATTTTCGATGAAGACCTTGCCGCTGATGTTGCCGCCCGTTACCACGCCGGCGACAAATAAACCGGCGACGTTGGTCTCAAGGGTCGCGGGGTTATGCGCTGGCACATGGTTGGTCTCATCGAGTTGAATGTCCATACTTTTTAAAAATCCAATGGGGGGGTTATAACCGGTGAGGGCAAGCACAAAATCAGCCTCAACCTGAAATTCTTCGGGGTCGGTTTCGCCTTCGTTTTTTCGTTGAAGGGTTACCCGGTTCGGTTCGATTTTCTTTACGCTCGTTGACGCAAAATTCCGTATCTCGTTTTTTTGAAATCTCTTTGTGATGTCTGGGAAAAGCCAGTATTTGATTTTGTCGGCATTTAACGACGGCTTTCGGTATGAAAACCCGACCCTGGCGCCTGCCCGGTACAGCTTCAATGCCGCCTCGACGGCAGAATTGCCGGAGCCGACCACCAGTACTTTTTGGCCGATGTAGGGGTAGACTTCGTTAAAGTAATGGCTCACGTGGGGCAGGTCCTCGCCCTCGACCTTGAGCCACTGCGGGTCGTCGATGGCCCCCGGGGCGCAAACGACCGATTTTGCCGTCAGAAGCTTCAGGTTGAGATCCCTGGTTTGTATCGTCACGTTAAAACCTGACCCAACCTTGATTACCGAGACGACCTCGGTATAGTCGAGAATGTGGAGTTTGCGTTTTGAGGCAAAGTGAAACAGGTAGGTCATGTATTGTTCACGGCTGGGTTTCTCGTCGGGAACCGTCAGGGAAAAATCGTCGATTTCGAGCAATTCCCGGCTTGAAAAAAATGTCATACAGGTCGGAAACCGTGAGATGTTATACCCCGTGAATTTTCTCTCGATGACAAGGTAGTTTATGTTCTTTTTTTGCAGCGAGTTTGCCACCGCCAACCCCGCCGGCCCGGCCCCGATGACAATCGCATCGTATACTGGTTCTGTTCCCGGTTTTGCAATCATGGCATAATTTTTCTTTTAATCGAAGACCCCCTGTCAAGGAATTTGAAATTGAGCCTGTGCGCCAACCTGGTTTCTGAGTAAGATGAGAAAGTGCAATGCGATCGAAAAGTGGCAAAAAGGGTCACTGACGGTGAGCCTGCTAGCCATTCGCCGCCGGGCCGCGCGTCTCAGGCGACACGAGGTCGCCAGAGCAGGCAGTCACATGGATGTGGTGACTGCATTGCCCTGCGCACCGCCGGCCTGGCTATCCTCCTGGTAGCTCCGACAGAGTTTTTCGAATAAAGCGTTGAACTTTGGGGTTAACCTTGTTTTCAGAATACAGTTGTCGCACAGGCTCAATTCTATTTCCCAGGCTCGAAAGATATCCGGTTGTTATTGGTTGACAGTCTGTTTAAAACATTTTGCATAGTGTAGTTAAAATAAAAGGCTGGAGAGAGAACATGAAAAAACGTTTTAATAGAAAAAAAATATCTTTAATCGGCGCGGGCAATATTGGCGGTAACCTTGCCTTGATGGCGGCCCAGAAGGGTCTTGGCGACGTCGTCTTGTTTGACGTCGTACCGGGTCTGCCCCAGGGTAAGGCCCTGGATCTTTGCCAGTCGATGCCGGCACAGAACCTTCACACCCAGGTTGTGGGTACAAACGACTACAAGGACATCGACGGTAGCGACCTGGTCATCATCACTGCCGGTAAACCTCGTTTACCCGGTATGAGCCGCGACGACCTCCTGGACATCAATGCCAAAATTATGAAAGACGTTGCCACCAATGTCAAGACTCACGCCCCGGATGCCGTCGTGATTGTGATCTCCAACCCTCTTGACGCCATGGTTTACCAGTTTGCCGCGATTTCGGGCTTTGACAAGAACCGGGTCATCGGCATGTCGGGTATCCTGGATTCTTCGCGGCTTCGTACGTTTATCTCCATGGAAACCGGCGTAAGCCCCTACGATATCACCACCTTTGTGCTTGGCGGTCACGGCGACGACATGGTTCCCCTGATTCGGTACACCTATGTTGGCGGCATTCCTCTTATGGATTACCCCGGAATTACCCGTGAAAAGGTAGACGCCATGGTGGCTCGTACCCGAAACGGCGGGGCTGAAATTGTAAACCTGTTGAAAACCGGTTCGGCATTTTATGCCCCGGCGGTTGGCGCCATTACCATGGCGGAGAGTATTTTAAACGACCAGCGTCGGGTTTTCTCGGCTGCAGCCTATGTGCATGGCGAATACGGGTATAAAGATATTTTTATCTGCATACCGGTCATTCTCGGCGGAAACGGGGTTGAGAAGGTTGTCGAAATCAAGTTAAGCGCCGACGAAAAGGCCGCCCTGGATAAGAGCGCCCACAGCGTCGAGGCCTCCAAGGCCATCATGAGCCAGAAGGGGTATCTTTCCTGAGGCTTTTGCCGGGGATTCTTGATAAAAACGACAGTACAGGGCATGACGATAAATTCGGTTAGTCCTTCTGCCGGTTGATGACGGTATTTCATGGATTTTTTAAAAGGTTTTTTTTTGATTTCGAATTCGACTTTAAAGGAAAAAATTTTTCATGAGTCCGTTGTGCTTGTCATTGAGCATAACGAAGAAGGGGCTTTTGGCCTTGTTGTAAATCAACCCGAAGAAGACGAATACCTGCAATTCATGCCGGAAATTGTCAAACGGGGAGGGCGGTACCGGGTCTTCAGGGGAGGGCCGGTACGCCAGGAAATACTCTTTATATTGTATAATTCCCACAAACATCGTGACCTGGGCGAAGAAATCATCCCGGGTGTTTTTCTGGGTACCTCGATTGAACTCATTGAAATTCTGGCGAGTGAAAACCTGCCGTATCAAATTTATCATGGATATGCCGGCTGGGCGCCCGGTCAACTGGAGTCGGAGTTGGAGGCCAAGACATGGATGGTGATGCAGGCGCAAAGGAATATGATCTTTCATTCCAACCCCGAAATTGTCTGGCGGGAGGCCCTGGTTTATAATGGGGGGCTTTTTTCGTACTTTGCCCGCAACATCAAGGATCCATATTTAAACTGAAAACCCCTGTAGATTTTTTGGTTAGGCGCGCGATAATTGTATTTATTAGTAGAATTCAAAAAGAAGAGGAAAAATGATAAAACCAAATGTAAAATTAACTAATGACGAAATTAAGAGATATTCCCGGCACCTGATCATGCCGGAAGTCGGTATGAAGGGGCAGAAAAAACTCAAAGAAGGTTCTGTGTTGTTGATCGGGGCCGGCGGTCTTGGTTCTCCGCTGGGGCTGTATCTTGCCGCTGCCGGGGTAGGTCATATAGGTATCGTAGATTTTGACACCGTCGACTTTTCAAACCTTCAGCGTCAGGTTATTTACACCACCGAAGATGTCGGCAAGTCAAAAGCCGAAACCGCCAGGGAAAAGCTGTTAAAAATAAATCCTCATATCAAGATCACCACATTCAATACGCCGTTTTCTTCGGCTAATGCGATGGAAATTTCAAAAGACTTTGACATCATCATCGACGGCACGGATAACTTCCCGACGCGTTACCTGGTCAACGACCTGTGCGTACTTACGGGAAAAATGAACGTTTTTGGTTCTGTCTTTCGATTTGACGGACAGGCAACCGTATTTGGGCATAAAGACGGCCCATGCTATAGATGCCTTTACCCGGATCCGCCGCCGGCAGGTATGGTACCATCCTGCGCCGAAGGCGGGGTATTGGGCATTCTTCCGGGAATCATTGGCATTATGCAAGCCACCGAAGCCATCAAATTGATCATTGGGGAGGGTAATCCTTTAATCGGACGCCTCTTAACTTTTGACGCGCTGGCCATGAAGTTTCGTGAGTTGAAGGTGAAAAAGGATCCCCAGTGCCCGGTTTGTTCTTCAAATCGAATCATTCACGAACTTATCGACTATGAACATTTTTGCGGCGTAAGTATTCACGGCGTTACCCCCGGTCATTATGAACCGGGTATGGAAGTGACCGCCGATAAATTAAAGGGTGAGATCGATGCGGGTAAGAAACTCTTTCTCCTGGACGTAAGAACCCCTGAAGAAACCGAGATCTGCATGATCGAGAATTCGCATGTGGTTCCGCTTGCCAAGCTTGCCGATTTTTTAAACCAGATTCCGATGGACCAGGATATCGTGACCATATGCAAGGTCGGGGCTCGTTCTATGGATGCCGCAAGGCTGTTACAGGGCTGGGGATATAAAAGCGTCCGAAGCTTGAAAGGCGGCGTTGAGAAGTGGGCGGAACTCGTTGACCCAACAATGCCCAGATACTAGCCCAGATACTAGACGTTATTTCGTCGGCAGGGAATAAAAAGGGGTACCATTGCGTACCCCTTTTTTGTTTTTACAGGATTACTTGTACAGGGTTTCGTTGAAGGCGCGATAAAATTCATCCCTGACATCGACCTCTGGTTCCAGGAGAACCGCTTTTTTCAGGTCCAGCAGAGCTTCTTTTAGTTTTAAATCGGCGGCGCCTCTTGCGGCATACAAGCGGACAAAACGATCGGTTGAGTAAAAAAACCGGACCAGTTCGGTAACCTGGTCTGACTTTATCTTGAGTTTCAGGGCGGCATGCAACAGCATCACTTTAATTGCATCGGATGTTTCTGTCTTTAATTGGCCCATAATCTTGTCGTACATGGTTTCTTCGACAACAATAGTCAGAACCTTTGCTGCGGCGAACCTGATTTTTTCCGAATTGCTGTTTAAATAATTTCCGACCAGGGTGGCGCTTTCTTTTGTCCGGTAAAACCCGAGAGATCGTACCATGTCAGCCTTGACAGACTCGTCGGTTTCGACCTGCAAAGCCTTGTCAATATGTGAAATGGCGCTTGCATTTCTCAGTAAACCCAGGGACATTCCGGTTGCTCTGCGAATTTTAGGCGACTCGTCTTTTAACATGGATACCAGGGTATAATAACAAGGCTTGCAGCCTGTAACGCCGGCTTCTTCTATGGCGACCGATCTTTCGGCGATTGTGCCGAGTTGGATTCTCTCAATCAGGTTCAGGGTTTGATCCGTCAACTTTGTGGGTTTTAAGCTTATCGCCGTTAGGGGTGCAGCAGAAAGGATTGCCAAAAACAGGCTGATCAGGCCGGGGAAAAAAATTTTTTTCATACTACATGATCGACATTTGACGTATGCAAAGTCAAATAAAAAAATTGATCACATGATCATTTAAATAAATATGCCGGAGAAATGCGACAAAAAACTACAGCCTGGGTCATGGATTTTAAAGATTATTTTTTTATCGTCGGAAGCGGACTTTTCAGTATTTATAAAAAGGTCTTTCAAAAGGTCCTCTCCAGGTTGGGCCTGTTTTCGGCGGGGGAAATCCTGTATTACCTGTTGGCCATGGTCGCGACCGTCTTTGTGGGAATCGGCTGGCGTTCCTATGATATTATCATCAACGAACAAGTCAACCATCACAGCATTGCCACGAATGACTTTCTTGTCTACCTTACCGGGTTTTTTATCCTGTTTCTGCCGGCCCTGGTCAAGTTTTTCCTGGTTAGAGAAATTCCGCTGGTGAATCAATGGAGTTTTGTATCCGGTTTGCTCTTGATTAGTGTGTTCTATGTTTTAACCCTTTTTAACCCGTCTCGCATATCGCCAATGCCGGAAAGTGAGTTTACTCCCGGGTTTTACCTGTTTGGTTTCTTTGTTTTTCTTCTGTGGATTGCAGGGGTCTGGATAAGGGGTGTACCGGGCATAAAGTCTATGCCCAGTACCCATTCAAGAAATTAACGGCTTTTAAGTCTTTTTCACTGACAACGCTGACAGAGTTCTTTCTGCCGTGAAATGCCTCTTTTTCAGTTTTTTCTGCAAAAGAAGTTTTCGACGTATCCCGTGAATCTGGTATTCTCGTTCCGTTAAATTCGTCAAGTAACAGTACTGAGAAGCTTTCCGTGGCATTTGTATTTTTTTTAACGATGTAAAAATTCGGATAATTATCCGGCCTTGAAGGCTTGTTTTTTACGTCGCTGCCACTTTTATCGAAACTGCCATTTTTAAGACCGGCATAGTTTTGCCCGTCTAACCAATTTGTTTTAACTTTCATAGTCGTTTCTGGTTAGAAACGGCGTTCGATGTACTGTCTTTACAGTACCTATACACACGTATAGTGTCGGCAACATTATGTCAATTCTATTTTAATTTTTTATGCCATATGGAAAAAAAAATAAGAGCATAGGCATGAACTATATTGTGATAACAAAGTCATCTCCAAAGTTCAATGCTTTACTCGAAAAGCTGCGTTTTTCTTCGAAAAACTCCGTGAATGGCTAGCAGGGTCACCGTTAGTGACCCTGCTAGCCACTTTTCGATCGCATTGAACTTTTTCCTCTGCCAACGAAGGGAGTTCCGGCCTAAGCTCTAAGTAGTATGGCAAATTGTCAAACTCAACCGGAGACCGTTAAATATGTATTGATGCGACACCTGTTTTTTGAGCAATTACCTTATAAAGATCGCGACAGGGGTCGTGGTCAAAAATATGGGGCATGCCCTGGGGTAGAAAAGAACGCTTTAATTTTGGGCACAGTATGAAAAAGAAGATTCCGGAAATAATGGATACGACGCTTCGAGACGGGGAACAAACCAGTAATGTTGCGTTTTCGCCGTCTGAAAAAATGCAGATAGCCAGAATTTTACTCGAAAAGGTAAATGTCGACCGGATAGAAATTGCCTCGGCCCTGGTATCCGAGGGCGAAAAAGAAAGTACGCGCGATATCCTGGCATGGGCGGCACAAAATAATTATATAAATCAAATAGAGATACTGGGCTTTGTCGATCATAAAAGATCCCTCGACTGGATTGACGGCGTCGGCGGCAAGGTCATGAACATGCTCACCAAGGGAAGCTTCAAACACCTGACCTATCAACTGAAAAAAACCCCCGAAGAGCATTTTGACGATATTTCCAAAACGATTCAATACGCCGCAAAAAAGAAGATTGCCGTAAACGTATACCTGGAGGACTGGTCCAACGGTTTTATCGATTCGCCGGACTATGTCTACCGGTTGATTGATCACCTGGGTAAATCGGCAGTTGACAGAATCTTGTTGCCCGATACCCTGGGGATTTTATACCCTCAGCAGGTATTTACCTTCATCGGCGACCTGACTTCGAAATACCCCGATTTGCACTTTGATTTTCACGCCCATAACGACTACGGGCTGGGTACGATCAATACCCTGGAGGCGGTCAGGGCCGGGGCATCCGGGGTTCACTGTACGGTCAATTGCCTTGGCGAGCGAACCGGCAACGCCTCGCTGGCCGAGGTCCTTGCCTCGCTGCACGACCACCTGAACATGAAAACGAATGTTTCGGAGAAACACCTGTACCTGGTTTCCCGGGTCGTCGAAACCTTCTCGGGAAAGCGGCTGGCAGACAACGCCCCGATTGTCGGCGAAGACGTCTTTACCCAGACGGCCGGCATTCACGCCGACGGGGACAAAAAAGCGGGACTCTATGAAAGCCGGCTGATGCCGGGGCGTTTTGGACGAAAAAGAAGCTATGCCCTTGGCAAGATGTCGGGTAAAGCCTCGCTCGATCAAAATTTACAGGAACTTGGCATAGAGCTTTCGCCTGAAAACCATAAAATGGTTCTCGATCGAATCAAGGCCCTTGGCGACAGGAAAAAGAAGGTGACGATCGAGGACCTGCCGTTTTTAATCAGCGACATTTTGCGAATCCCCGGTCACGACATTATCCGGTTTACCAACGTCGTCATCACCTCGGGTATGGACATCATGCCGATTTGTTCCCTGAAGATCTGGTATAAAAACGAAGAGTACAAGATCACCGGCAGCGGCGACGGCGGCTACGATGCCTTTATGAACGCGATTCGTTCCTGGGCCAAAGAAAATTCCATCGAGTTGCCGACACTGAGGGACTATGAGGTCCGTATTCCGCCCGGCGGTCAAACATCGGCCCTGGTGGAATGTAAGATTACCTGGATCGAGGAGAATAACCGGACGCTGGCCACACGCGGCGTTGACAGCGATCAAACCATGGCGGCCGTGCAGGCAACCGAGAAGATGCTGAACCTGGTACTCGTCTAAGAATACGCCATGAATTACTCCAAAATAGTCGTTTTATACAAAAAAAGCACTTTTCAAATGTATAAAAGTATTATCAGGAAAAGTCATGTCGGGACAAATAACAAGGATTTGTACGAGGCCATTATAAACGCCCATAAGGAGCACCATGAGTCCGTGGATATCCTTAAAACGAAACTGCGTTCTTTGAAAAAGAAAATCCCCGTGGTGTTTCATTGCCGCGGCGACAAAAGAATGCCAAAAATCAAAAAGGATCATATATTCATCGCCCTCGGCGGCGACGGAACCTTTATTTTTGCCTCGCACTATGTCAAAGACGCCCTGATGATCGGTATAAACTCGGCGCCTGATTACAGCATTGGCCATTACTGTAAATACAGCCTGTTTGACAAAACGGTGGACCTGACCCGTGAGCTTGAGGATATTCTTCACGACAAGGCCGCGATAACGGACCTATACCGGCTGAGGCTCAAAATCAACGGCGCCGAAGTGCCGATTCCCATTATAAACGATTTGTTGATCGTCGATAAAAACCCGGCCACGACCACCCGGTATATATTAAATTTTAACGATAAGAAATATCACCAGAAATCTTCCGGGATCTGGATATCTACCGCCATGGGGTCGACCGCTGCCTACGCCTCTTCGGGCGGGGAAGTTTTTTCGCAGTACAATTCACAAGGTCAAAAGCAGTTCGGGTTTATCATCCGGGAAGTTTACCGGCCCGAAAAAAATACTCTTTTAAAGGGTATGGTGACCGAAAACGACAAACTGGAAATCGTCATCAGTATGATCGAAGGTTATATTTACATTGACGGCGGTCAGAAAAAAATCAAGATTCACATCGGGGATAAAATTGAGCTTGGTTTCCAGGATGTTCCCCTGAGGGCCATTATAAAATAAGATGATTTTTCGTTAATATTTTTTAAAAGTTTTTTACGAAAAAAGATTTCAAAACTGATGGGAAGCGCCTGACTGCCGAAGGTATCCGAAAATGCCGCAGTTGGGGATTCAAAACCGGTACGCATACAATACAAAACAGGAGAACACATGAACTCAAAAATTCAATGGAACGGCTCTATGGAATTTACGGCAACCTCGGGCAGCGGCCATGAGCAGGTTATGGACGCCTCAGAGGCAAACGGCGGCAAAGATGCGGGACCCCGCCCCAAGGAACTTCTTTTAAACGGTCTCGGCGGGTGTACCGGGATGGATGTCGTATCGATTTTAAGAAAAATGCGCCAGACTCCCAAATCGTTTCGTATCGAAGTCGAAGCCGACCAGACCGAAGAACACCCCATGATCTTTAAAAAGATTCACATAACGTTCTTTTTTTCGGGTGACGACCTGGATCACGAGAAGGTCGTGCGAGCGGTTGAAATGTCCCAGACGAAGTATTGCGGGGTTTCTGAAATTTTGCGAAAGTCAGCCGACCTTACCTATGAAATAAAATATGAGTAACGACGAAACCGGCGAGTTTGCCGATTTTTATCTTTTTTTTTCAAAAAAAAACTATGAGAAATCCCGCCGGTTCAATCAACGTTTTCGGTATGACCCCGAACCCCTGAAGAGGTTTTTGCAAAAGCTGGGTAACCCCCAGTTGGCTTACAGGACCGTTCACGTAGCCGGCACAGCCGGAAAGGGCAGCGCGGCAACATTCATGGCCAGGGCTCTGGGTCACAGTTCTAAAACCGGTTTATATACCTCGCCCCACCTGGAATCCTTGCACGAACGGATCGCCATAGAATTTTCGGGCGCCCCGGCAAATATCACCACGGCCGAATTTATCGACATCTGGAATTCCTTCAAGAAGATCAGCCAGGTAAACGAGATCAGTTTTTTTGACGCCCTGACGGCTTTGGCCATGGTGCATTTTCAAAATCAACATGTCGAATGGGCCGTATTTGAAACCGGCCTGGGCGGCAGGCTCGATTCGACGAACAATCTCAAGCCGCAATTTTGTATCCTGACGCCCATCGGCCTGGACCACCAGAATATCCTGGGCGATACAATCGAAAAGATCACAACCGAGAAGTGTGGAATTTTACAACCTGGCGTACCTGTCTTTGCCTTTGTAGAAAATCCCGATGCCCGTCAATGCATCGAAAAAATCTGCCGTGAAAAAAAATCCCCGTTGCAGTTTTTCAAGCCCGGGCCGGTAACCAATTATTTTGAACAGAACTTTTCTTTTATAAAATGGATATACGAAACGCATTTTCATACGAAAATTCCTCAAATTGACATTCAAATAAAAGGCCGTTATGAGATAATTATCAAGCGTCCTTTGGTTGTTTTTGACAGCGCCCATAACGAAATTTCGTTTCGCGAAGTATTAAAAAAAATCGCCCGGCAGGCGGGCAATTGGCGGTTGTATATCAACATGATGAAAGAACGCGACATCTTTGAAATTATAACGCTGGTGGAATCGCTTAAGGTAAAAAATTTTCAAATCGAAATGTATATTTTCCCGGCGGATATTTGCGGCGACGAACCGGGCTATTATGGCGCCCCGGATTTTATCGAAACGCCTGGGGTCGTTGTGTTAAACCGTGAGCAGCTTGTTGAAAAGTTACGCGATGAAAATTATAACCACATGGTTGCCGGCAGCATGAGGCTTTATGCGAAACTAAAGTCGGTTCTTAACTTGCCTTGATTTCAACGCTGAGGAGCTTGCTGATTCCGGGTTCGTCCATGGTGACGCCAAAGAGGGTGTCGGCCTTTGCCATGGTCTTTTTGTTGTGCGTAATCAGGAGAAACTGTGTCTTGTCCTTAAAATCGTCGAGCAGAACCAGGAACCGGCCCACGTTTTGATCGTCGAGAGGGGCGTCGATTTCGTCGAGAACGCAAAAGGGCGACGACCTGAGCATGTATACCCCGAACATCAAGGCGATGGCGGTTAACGCTTTTTCGCCGCCCGACAGCAGCCGCAGGGAACGGGCGCGCTTTCCGGGCGGCTGAACCTGTATTTCGATTCCGCTTTCCAGGGGTCTGGAATCCTCCGTGAGCTTAAGCGAAACGTCGCCGCCTTTAAATAGTTTTTGAAATGTTTTGCGAAAGTTTTCACCTATCTGGCCAAACGACTCCATGAAGATTTTTTCGGACTTCGTCTGGATTTCCTCGATAACCGACAGGATGTCTTTTCTGGCATGCATGATGTCGTTGACCTGCTCCGTGTTGTGGTCGTAGAGGCTCTGGATGGTATTTAATTCCTCGATGGCAAGCGGGTTAATGATGCCCAGGTTTTTCATTTCCCGTTGTATCTCGTTTAGCTTTTCCTTTTCAACCCTGAGGTCGATTTTTTTGCCCTTGTATTTTTCTTTTAATTCGTCAAAGGTAACGTTGTAATTGTTGTAAATATCCTGGAGGAGCGCTTCTTTTGAACCAAGTATGGTGCCGATTTTAATTTCCAGGTCGTTGGTTCCCTCAAATTCCTGCCTTGAGGCGTTATTTTCTTTTTTTACCTGTTCGAGAAGTTTCTCTTTTTTCTCGTCCATTTTTTTTATGGAGTTTTTATAGCTTTCAATTTTGCTTTGTTCCGAGACGAGGCTGTTTTTGAGCGCCTGGATTTCTTTGGTTAGATTTTTCTCCTGGCGGTTGATGTTCAACAGTTCCGATTCAATCAGGGAATATCTTTCCGAAAAGTACACGAGACTTGCGTCTTCGTTGGAAAGCTGCTGTTGAATATATTTTTCTTTTTCGTTTACGTTTACTTTTTGAACCTCAAAGGTTTTCAGGTCGCCGATCATCGAATCGCGTTTTGACGAGAGCACATTTACCTCGTCTTTTTTCTGGTTCAGCTTGTGCGTCAGGTTGATGATTTCGGTTTCAAATTCTTCGATTTTCTTTTCGTCGGAGAGTATTTTTTCGTCAAATTCTTCTTTTTGCGAATGAATACCGCCTTTTTCAAATAACAGGTTCCAGAATTTTTTTTCAAGGTCGCTGAGTTTTTCAACGGTGGAGATCCACTGTGAAGACTTCAGGCTTTTGCTCAATTCGACAAGGGTGCGTTTGGCGCCGTCGGGGTTTTTTTGAATTTCTTCGAGGGCTTTTGATATCGACTCGGAAAAACCGTTCAATTCTTTTTTAAAATCCAGCTTCTGGGCTTCAATGTCGCCGAGGGTTTTGTGCCACTCGTCTTTTTCCCGTTTTAAAAATTCCAGTAGATTTTGTATAATGACTTCCTGGTTTTTACGCAGAAGTTTCAGGTTCTCTCTTTTGGAGTCGACGTCTTTGAGCATTTGCGCCTGGGTGTTTCGAATCTCTTCGATTTCAAGATTCAACTGCGCTATTTTTTCGTTGGTTGTTTTAATGGTTTTTTCGGTATCGCCAAATTGATTGTTGAGTTCCAGGAAAAGCTGCTTCTGGTTGTTTAACTGGCCCTTGAGGTCGAGGATACGGTTGTTGACGTTATCGAGGTGTTCCTTGATAACCTTGAGTTCCTGGGAAACCTGTTTGCGAGCCTGGTTGTTATGTTCGATATTTTTTTCCAGGTGGACAATCTTCTCGACATTCAACTGGTGGGTGATGTCCTTCTGGTGCATCTCGTGAACGAGGTTTTGCTTTTCCGAATCGAGGCTGAGCATTTGCTCTTCGATTTGCAGAATCTTCTGGCGGCTTTTTTCGCGTTCGGCCAGGATTTTCTTGAGCTTTTCCTGGAGCTTGAGGAGGTTGTCTTCCATCTCGACGATGGTCGTCAGTAAAATCTTTTGATCGTGGATTTGTCTTTTTTCGTCAAGTTCCTGGAATACCCGGGTTTTATCCGACTGGGCTTTTTTGATTTTTAATTCCCGCTCGAGCTCAGAGATAATGTCTTTCAACCGGGTAATGTTAAATTCCGTTTGTTCGAGTTTTTTTTCAGATTCTTCCTTCTGGCTTTTGTATCGTGAAATTCCGGCGGCTTCTTCAAAGATGATCCGGCGGTCTTCGGGCTTGCTCGACAAAATCATGTCCATCTGCCCCTGTTGCATGAAGGAGTAACTGGCCTTGCCAAGCCCGGTATCCATCAAAATAGCCTCGACTTCTTTTCGGGCGACCCGGCTGTCGTTTAAGAAAAACTGGCTCTGGCCGTCGCGAAACAACTTCCTGGTGATTTTAACTTCGTTAAATTCCAGGGGAAGTATTTTTTCGGTGTTGTCAAGCACGAGGTCGACCTGGGCATAGCCGGAAGGTTTTTTATGCTCGGTGCCCGAAAAAATTACGTCTTCCATTTTGTCGCCGCGCATGGATTTGACGGATTTTTCCCCGAGGACCCATTTGAGGGCGTCCAGGATGTTGGATTTGCCGCAACCGTTGGGCCCGACGATGCCCGTAATCTGGGCGTTGAAGTCGATGCGGGTTTTTTCCCCAAACGATTTGAATCCTGAAATTTCAAGTTCTTTGATAAACATATATTTATTGCATGCGGTGGAATATACTTGCCTGAGAATGTCCAAATGCGAGCGCTGTCATATGGATAGTGGTACCTGGTATATTCACGGATCTAGCGCCGATTTTGAGGTCAGCCTTAGAGATGGGCAATATTATATCCGTTATCGGGCTGAAAAGTTAAAAAACGCGCAATTTCAACCATTTATCAGCGAACGGGACCCCGATAAAGAGGCCCAGAGAATGGCGGGGCGATTCGTGTTAAAAAAAGGCCTGATCGCGGTGGTGATCGGGGCGGGGTGCCTGAAGTTGATCGAACTTTTAAAAAGCCAGCAGGCGCAAAACGGCGGCGATATTCTGGTTTTTGAAGCCGACGAGGAATTCTTTGAGGGGTTAAAAAAAATCCTTCCGCAATTATACGATCATGTTAATGTCATAACGTATGCCCGTTTAAATGATTTGGCCGAATTTGTAGGCAACTGCGCCCTGGAGGCCATGATGGGTTACAGGATCATTCCGCATGCGCGAAGCTACCAGCTTTCCGGCGAAGTTTATAACCAGATGGAAGAGAGGTTCAAGAGTTTGTTTTCTATCCGGTTTTCCGATTTGTTGACAAGAATCGAGTTTGAAGCCCGCTGGATCTTAAACGGCCTGTTGAATTTATCGGCCATGGAAGGGGCAATTCCGGTAAGGGCTCTGACTGGCCTGGGGCGGGGCGAAAATGCCTTGCTGGTATCCAGCGGGCCAAGCCTTCGCCAGTCATTACCCTGGATAAAGCAAAACCAGGACCGGTATTTTATCGCCTGCGTAGATTCAGCCTACCGGGTTCTGCATCGCTTCGGAATCAAACCGCATTTGATTTTTTCGCTCGATACGCAAATTTATACCCTGAGGCATTTTCAGGGTTTGCCGACCGGCAGCCGGGGACAATTTCCCGTTTTATACGCCGATATGATCAGCAACCCCGTCATCGTTCGAAACTGGCAGGGCAATTTGATTATGGGCATGACGGCCCATTATACCGACACCCGCCGGGAGGTGACGCCCGGCTGCGATTACATCGAAGAGGAATTTTTCCGGCAGCCCTGCGGCGACCTGCAATCGGGCGGGTCCGTTGCCACCAGCCTGTTTGACCTGCTCAGGAATATGGACTTTGACACGATCACCCTCGTAGGTCAGGACCTGGCGTTTACGTACCGGGAAATCCATTCGACCGGGACGCACCACGGCGACATCTGGCTTTCGAAAAATACCAACCGGCTGGAGAGCCTTGAAAATATCAACAACAAGGTATTAAAAAAGCGAAAAATCGTCTGGGGAAAATCCATCCGGGGAAATAGCCTGCCCGAAGACTATATATTCTCGATTTATCGAAAATGGTTCGAAGAAAGCATCGCCACGGTTCCCATGCAGGTGATGAACGCGGGGCTTGACGGCGCCGTCATCGAGGGAGCCCGGCCGCTGAAATTGCCCACCAGGCCGGTTTCCGAAAATTTTATCGAGAGACTTTCAAAAACTATTTTCCAGACGAGTTATGCGATGATGAAAGACGGCGCGCTGGAAAAATTCTACAGCCGGGTCATGAGTCGGCCTTTAACGCCGGAAAATCGCGATTTTAGCGACATGGGTTTTATGAACCGTATCGGCAAAAAATTTTACATGAAACACCTTAGAGAATTGATGCGAAAAGAAGAGGGCGCTCCCGAACAAACCAGGTATCTTGATTTGATGATCCGGGAAAAAATGATATTCTGGAATATTTTAAAGAAAAGAATCGCGAAGTTAACCATATAGTCCAGCTAATTTGCAGGAAACAGGCATGCCGGCTCCCTGCAAATAGAAGTTTTTTTTAAACTTATCCTCTTAAAAACTTACAGACGTTCCGATATTTGCTGCCAGAATAAACGGAGAATACCCGTTAATTTTATCAGCAAAACCGCTTATTCTGTAACAACCGGTTAAGCCAAGATGAATTTCAAAATTATCGCTGATGGCAAACAGGAAGGGCACATTTAAGTCAACATGAGCTTTATTGGTAGAGGTGCTGCTGTTGACATGCCAGTAACCAATGAGTAGTTTTGGCGATATTTTTAAACTCCCGGCAGCTATTTCGTAGGAGACCCCCACGGAACCATATTCATATTCGCTTCCATTCGTCGGCCCCAGGGAAGCGGCAACCGCTACAAAAGGGTTTAAGACAAATGGGGCTGTATAACTGAATACCAGTTCACCGTAATTTGGAGCCGATACGGATGCGCCCGATGCATAACTTGCCGTTGGATACGCATACGCGATAAGCGACGACGAAAACGTACCAGATTTGTCGGCTACCGTGTAGGTTCCTGTAAAGTCGATCTCGTCATAGGCATTGAGTTCGCCTTCCTTTAACGTTCTTGCTACCAGGGAACGAGCTCCCCAGATGTTAAACGACAAGCCGCTGTTGGCAGATACAGTAACAGATGGGAATATCCCCGGCGCGAAGTTAAAAATGCTGTTTGCAGTACCGGCTGCGTCTAATTTGTGCGCGTAGGTGTCATAACCCCTCCACATATAGGTTGAACCGACATCCAGGCCAATATTGTAGCTAAGGCTTCTTTCTTCAGCAGATTTTTCCTCGGCAAAGGCGCTTACGCTCGATACCAGGGATACCAGGAACATTGTTAACAATCTTTTTTTCATACTATCTCCTCTTTTATTTATTCAAATCTTCAAGACAAAATTTTTATAAATGTAAATTTTGTACTTAACTGGCATGAAAGATTAAAACTTTCATTACCAGGTAAAAGTATTTCAAATTACGTTTATCATTTTAAACGTATACATGCAATAATCATGCCATTGTCAGGTCAATTTAATTATGGATACAGTGTTTAAAAATTGTACATTCTGTGAGCCTGCGCGACAACTGGTTTTAAAAAACAAAGAAAACCCCAAAGTTCAATGCTTTACTCGAAAAGCTTCGTGAGTGGCTAGCAGGGGCACCGTTAGTGACCCTGCTAGCCACTTTTCGATCGCATTGAACTTTCTCATCTTACTTCAGAAAGCAGGTTGGCGCACAGGCTCCTGTATGCCGTAAATTATACTTGACTTAATAGAAATTTTAATTAAATTCAATTGGTGAGGGTAAAAAGTATTTACCGGCAAAATACTCGCTGGACGACATACCTCAAAGGTTGCGTCTGGTTTTTAAGATAGGGGGAGATTTCTTATGGAAAACGATTCATACGATTACCGAATGCAGGCAGAAAGTGAGGAGTTAGAGGAAGAATTTGCGGAAGACGATGACGACGACGATGTCGCCGAAGAATACTCCGTAAGTTTCGCGTGCGAAGATTGTGACTATCGGTGGGAAATGTCTTTTGAAAACGAAGAAGAGTCTGAGGATGTGCAGTTTTGCCCCATGTGCGGCTCTGCAAATACAACACAAATCTAGATGTTGTCGATTCGGTTTTCCATACTTCTAATTATTTTGTTTTTTTTTATCGTTTTATTGTTGTCTAATGGCAGCGATGTTAAGTTGGCCATTGCTTTCATAGATTTTAAGGTTCAACAATCGGTTGTGATTTTTTGTTCAACCTTGTTTGGCGGATTTATAGCCATTTATATTTTACAGATTTTGAAGAGCATTGGAAAGATTAAAAATAAAATCAGGGAATACCAGGGTCGTTCAAAAACGAATGCAAAATAAATAATATGAAAGAATGTATTTTCTGTAAAATTGTTCGAAAAGAGATGAAGGCCACGGTTGTAAAAGAAACAGACGATTGGGTATGCTTTGAGGACGTCCATCCCAAGGCGCCGGTTCATTTGTTGCTTATCCCCAAAGTCCATGTAGAAAATTTACACTCGGTAGACGACCAGACCCTGCTCGGCAGGTTGATGGCGGGGGTGAAAGTCATCGTCAAAGACCTGGGGCTTGACAGCAAAGGGTACAGGGTCGTCATCAATACGGGAAGCGAAGGCGGGCAGACTGTGTCTCATTTGCACCTGCATATTCTTGCCAGGCGCCCCATGGGATGGCCTCCGGGATAGTTATGGCCATTGATTTGGTTGAAAAATTCGGTATAAAATACCCGGAAAATACGGTTGTCTTTAGAGAAGGTCAACCGGGTAATGAAATGTTCATTATACAAACCGGCGAAGTGATTATCTCCAAGAAATCTCAAAAAAATACACAGCATGTTTTGGCCATCTTGAAAAATGGCGATTTTTTTGGAGAAATGTCGTTGTTTACATCGGAAAATAGATCGGCTACGGCCATTACCATGAAAGAGTCGCTGATTCTTCGAATCGATAAAACCTCGTTTGACTTTATGTTGTCGAGTAACCTGCCTTTTGCCAAAAAAATGATTACGAAACTTTGCGAGAGGTTAAAAAACGCCGACGATCAAATTGCCGAACTCGTGGCCCTCAGTCCCGACATGAAAATGCTTCAATCGCTTATGGCATTTTGGAAAATTGCCGGCCAAAAAGATAAAAACCAGGAACTATTGCTTTTACCCTACCCGGAGTTCATACAATACTTAAAGTCAACGGATGGAATTGCCGAATCGGAAGCCAACGGACGGCTCTATACACTTAAAGAAAAAGATATGTTGATGCTAAGGAAGGATACCCAGGGGAAATTGTACATATCTTTCTCACCCCGGGTATTTAAATACTTTAATATTATTTAAATATTATTTCCAGTGAATGCACTCTGCCGGACAATCGTCAATCATTTCCTGGACTTTTTCCGTATCATTGTCTGGTACCGAGGCATTTCCGACATTTGCGCCATCATTGTGAGTTTCGGCCAGATCATCGTCGTCCATTCTAAAGTATTGCGGTAAGCCATCCGTGCATAAAGCGCAACTGGTACATTCATCTTTGTTTACAAAAACGTGTTTACTCATAATTTGTTCCTTAAAGTTAGAATTGTTTTTTCAATCGAAAAATTTTTCTTATTTCCAATGAATACATTCGCCAGGACAGTCATCGATCATTTCCTGTATTTTATCAACATCTTCATCTGGAACAGGCGCTTCACCCATTGTGTTGGTTGCTTTATTGTGTGCATGGGCAAGATCATCGTCATCCATTTTAAAGTACTGCGGTAAATCGTCTGTACACAGGGCGCAGCTTGTGCAATCATCAGGGTTTACATATACTATTTTACTCATTGATATCTCCTTATTTTTCCAGGTTTTTAATTAATTTTAACCGCTAAAATATTACAGCCTGAATGCATTTTCGCGATGCTTTGACCAGTATTTTAATTCAGGGATAATGCAAAAACGAAATTTACTTAAGTATTTATTAGTTAACAGGCATATATTCGAAGCAAGTTTCCCGGTGCAAGACATCGTCGCGCACCGGGATTACAGAAAGTGAGAAAATTATTCGAGTTGCTGAACTTTAGCGATATCTGTGGCAGTTATCACTTCTTTTCCTTTGATTGTCACGATTTCAAATTTTCCACCGACTTGTTTGAAAGCGCCCACATAGGTTTTACCGTTTTTGGTGGTCACTTTGCTTAAAGAACCATATTGCTTTTTAATGTCATCCAGCGTTACCTCTGGTTCGGCTTGAACTTCCATTTTTACAATAATTCGTTGTGATTCTTCAGGGACAACTTCTGCAGAAATTTCTTCTTCAATTTTTTTGGCTTCCTCTACAGAAATGGTTTCTATTTTTTCAATTTTGTCCAGCTTCTTTTCGGGAATCATGGCAATATCATTCATTCTTTCGAGGTCTTTGAGTTCGGTTTCATTCATTTTTACCGGAGCCTGAATTTCTGTTTCGGTAACCGTAATTTTTTGACCAGCTTCAAGAATTAATTCTTCTGATTTTACGGCTTCTTCTCCCTCTTTTGCATTAGGGTCTTCTTTAGTAAGGGCAACCCTTCCGTTAAAAAGTTCTATTTGCGTACCTTTGTCCCCGCCAGAGCTTACACGAAACGCTGTTCCGCGAACACCCGCCGTAATGGTTGGCGTATTTACGCTATAGTTGGCCTTACCCGGCACAATTTTGTTGAAAGTTGAACCCCGGCTCTGGTCCATCGCGATGGTGGGAACCCCGTCTTTACCTTGTACAAGGTTTTTTATTACCAGACTGGAATTGCTTTCAATCGTGATCATGGCGTTGGTTGAGAACTGCACCACTGCTGTCGATTTGTCTTTCACTTCGATGCTGTCGCTCATGCTGACTTTGGTACCTATTTGTACAGGTGCCTGGTTAAGCAGGACGCTACCACGAATAAACGTGATTGTACCATGTATTTCAGGTGCACTTTTGGCTTTTTCTTTGCAATCTACCAAAAATGTAGACGTCAAAAATATAACCGTTAAAACTTTGGCTATTTTTTTCATAAACTTTTCTCCTAAACGTTGAATACGTTAAATAAAGGACTTTTTAACATTATAAAAGATTCGTATGTATCTGCAAGTATTTTAATAATAAAACTGCAAAATGACCACTTATTTAGGGTGTCAAAGCAAATTTAGCAATAAAAATGCCTGAAAAACTGTTTTTTTTAATTCAGTTCCATTTCTTTTATCTTTTTGTCGAGGGTTAGGCGATTTAAACCGAGTATACGCGCCGTTTTACTTTTATTGTAAAATGTTTTTTTCAACAGAAGCTGGATAAGTTCTTTCTCCATTTCATTGATTACATCTTTGTATAAATTTCCTTCGGTTGAGTTTGCGATGATATTTTGAATCCAGTTGCCAATGGTAAAAGTATCCCGGGTTGGCGCCATCGCTACAGCCTCGCCGGGAGAAACCGTTTCGCTTTGTGCCGGTTTGACGTTGGCCGGTAAACCTATGTCGAGAATATCAATCGTATTTCCTTTACTCAGGACGAAGCCCCGTTCGAGAATATTTTCCAGTTCGCGAACGTTACCCGGAAAGTTGTAGGCTTCCAGGGCTTCAAAGGCCTCCCGCGTCAGGGACTTGGCATTTTTTTTATTATTTTGCGAGATCTTGTTGATCAGGTGTTCAATGATAAAGGGCAAATCTTCTTTACGCTCTCGCAAGGGCGGTATATGTATTTGAATGACATTCAGGCGATAAAACAAGTCTTCCCTGAACTTGTGTTCTTTCATGAGAGTCTCGATATCGGCATTGGTCGCGGCGATGATTCGTACGTCAACGTTGTATACCTTGTTGCTGCCCAGGGGGGAAAATTCTTTTTCCTGGAGAAACCTCAGGAGCTTGGATTGCAGCTTGTAGTCCATGTCGCCGATCTCGTCGAGAAAAAGGGTGCCTTTGTGGGCGGTTAGAAATTTCCCGGGATGATCTTTGTCGGCCCCCGTGAAGGCTCCCTTGTCGTAACCAAACAACTCGCTTTCAAGCAGATCAGGAGGAATGGCCGCACAGTTGATCTTGACCAGCTTGTTGTCTTTTCGCATCGAGTTCCGGTGGATTGCCGAGGCGAACAATTCCTTGCCTGTACCCGATTCGCCGGTTAACAGGATCGAGCTGTTGGAGTCGGCAGCCATCGCCATCGTTTTAAACAACTGTTCCATAATACGACTTTTACCGGCGATATTTTCAAATACATAGCTGTGATCAAACTGTCTTTTCAGTAAAATATTTTCGTTTTTAATGTCGCTCTGGGTCTGCTCGATGAGATCCTGGATCAATATGGCCTGGGAAAAGAAGGTACTCAACAGTTGCACCAAAAACGTATAATCCGAGAACTTCCCCTGGTTGACATAGGGAATCTCCATGTTAAAGACACCCTTGACCTTGTCCTTTAAAATGATCGGGTAGGAAAAAAAGCTCATATGCGTATCGACCCGGGAGATGCCCGACTTGTTGAGGAAGTTTTTGTCTTGAGATATGTCGGCCACTACGATGGGGACCTTGGTCGAGAAAACCTTGCCGGTTAAACCTTCGCCGGGCTTGTAACGGCTTCGCTCGATTTGATTTTCCGAGTAGTTCAGGGAGTATTCGATGGTGAGATCATGGGTGACCTCGCTGTGTAAAAAAAGCGCCGTCCGGCTTAAGCCAATATTTTCTTCGAGCAGTTTCACCGTGCTTTCGAAGACCTTTTTAAAATCGGGCTGGCGCCCCAGAAATGTGCTGATTTTTATCAGGAGGTCCTGTATAAACTGGCGGTCGTTTAAATGCCGGATCGTTTCCTGGTGGGTATAAATTTGTGCGGCATAGTTGGCCAGCAGGCCCAGGTATTCTTCGTGGTCCCGGTTGAAGGCGTTTAAGCGCGAGGAATCAACCGAAATGACCCCAAAACTTTTCGGGCCGGCCTTTAGCGGAATCGCCAGCTCCGACTGAATGTCGGAACGAACCGAAACGTAGTAGGGGTCTTCTTTTGTGTCCCCCACGTTGCGGATTTTTCCGGTCAGAATGCAACGGCCGGTTACCCCCTCGCCGAGCTTGAGTTTTACCTTCTCTGGTACGTCTTTGGCCAGCCCCCGGAAAACCTTGATTTCAAGAAACTTTCGGGTGTCGTCAAGAAGGGCGATACTGCCCGAGTCGGAATGGGTGTATTCAATGGCCTGGTCCAGAATGGTATTTAACAATATATCGGGATCGTTTTCGGATAATAGCGACAGTGTGATTTCATGCAGGTTCAGTAAAGGATCATTAAAATTATACATATTGTTTATCAATTAAACAAAATTTAAGCTCTTTGGCGAAAAAATATGGCGAAAAAAACGTGGGGGATGGGCCGCAGTTTAAATCCATAAAAAGTGGCCCTTGGTCACTTTTTATGGATTTGATCTTTATGGTGATAACTCTTGACCGGCTGAATTTGAAATCCCGATTAACATTCACATGATTGCCGAAAGCCTCGAAGCCCTTTATAACGATTGGAAGCTCCATTACCCGGATCTTCCCCTGGAAGCCTTTTTTAAACAGGACATGCTTCGGCTGGGCGTTTCTTTTGACAGTTCCGCGCTGGTAGATTCCGAGACCTACAAAACCAAGGACTATTTTATCTTTTCCTTTGATCGAATTCCCTTAAACGAAATGACCCAGCAGGAAAACTGGAAGGCCCCCGAAGAGATTCGCTTTCGGGGCGGTGTATTTGGCATGCAACCAACGGTCGTTTCGGTTCGCATCAACCCGGATTCGCCCTATAAAGTAATTCGAAATCACGAAGGGCTACAGGTTTTTTACGGCCGCGATGCACTGGCCTCGGTTGTATACCCCGAGGTGCCTGCATATTATAAAAAAAAATACAATACCGAAAAACTCCCCGGCGAGATTGCCCCGGTAATCGAGTGGGGCTATCTCGTTTATCTGACGGTCTTTCGAAACTGCCAGTACTTTGGCAAGGACGAAGAGTGCATGTTCTGTGACATCAATCACAACTGGCGGCAACAAAAACAATCGGGCAGGCCATACACAGGGATAAAACCATTGGGCGACATACTTGAGGTCTTGCACGGCATAGATGATTTCGACACCGACTCGAAGGCCTATACGTTAACCGGCGGCTCCGTGGTTACCCAGCTTGGCGGCAAGAACGAAATTGATTTTTACGGCGACTACGCCAGGGTAATTAACCGGACGTTTCCCGGCCGGTGGATTTCGAAAGTCGTGACCCAGGCCTATGAGGCCGACGACGTCTTGAAGCTAAAAGATGCGGGCATTGAAATTTACCACCCCAATTACGAGGTCTGGGATGCCGCGATTTTTGATAAATACTGCCCCGGCAAGGCCCGCTATATAGGGCGCGACAACTGGAACCGGCGTATCATCGAATCGGCCCGGGTTTTCGGGGGTAAAAACGTGATCCCCAATTTTGTCGCCGGGGTGGAACTGGCCGGCCCCATGGCTTTTTCAAGCGTGGATCTTGCCGTCGCTAGTACCCTTGAGGGTCTGGATTACTTCATGAGCCATGGTATCAGCCCCCGGTTTACGACCTGGTGCCCCGAACCCTATACGTCATTGGGGGATCAGCCGCCGGCGCCTTTGGAATATTACATGAAATTGTTACGGGGATACCGTGCGACCTGGAAAAAATACGATCTTGAGGTTCCCCCGGGATATGGCCCGGCGGGGGTGGGTAATGCTGTTTTCAGCGTCTCTGCCTTTATGGATGTTCTTGGGTGAGGAAAAAATCTGCCCAGGCTTTGAATTCCCGGGAATAATTCATCGAGGCGTTTTGCGAAACGCCCCTTCTGGTGAATTAGCGACGCAGGGACTCGAACCCCGGACACGCGGATTATGATTCCGCTGCTCTAACCAGCTGAGCTACGTCGCCCTGTTTTCTTCAGGACTGCGTTTTTTAAACGCCCCCGAAATTGGCGCGGGCAGGACTTGAACCTGCGACCTTTGGGTTATGAGCCCAACGAGCTACCAACTGCTCTACCGCGCGATGTGTAGGGTCTTCATATATCTGCGAGATACCCTGTCAACCACAATGTTGATTAAAGTTGCGTAAACGCAACGATTTATACATAAAGCTTATAAGTGCGCACAGGCTCTCATGGGCCTGATCTTACCCCCTTCATGATTTTCTTGTCAGGGAGCATCGCAAAATTATTTTGCCAAATGGCTGAAGCTATGAAAAACGACTCCGGGCACCATGCGGATAAAATAAAAAAGAGAAAACTGCTGTTTTGGGTATCATTAATATGTTTTCTTTTTTCAAGTATGATCTTTTTTTTAATTCAAAGCAATATGGGCAAGTCCATCGTACAGGGTTTTTCAGTCTTTGCTATTTTGTTTGGTTCTAACTTTGCCGTTTTATACCTCGTCGCTAAAATCATTTTACAAAATCGGTTGAAGATGCAAAAACGACAGGCCCAGCGATATAATTTATAATGGATGTGAATCAAATTACCGTATGAATTTGTTAAAAAAAATAGAGCAGCGTCTTTTGCTGGGGGAACAATACGCCATATTTGCCCTCATCTTTTTTATCGTCGCTTCGGTGTTCTACAAGATGACCGCCCGGAATTTTTTTACGTCGGAATTTGCCATTGATATTTCCGATAAGATCAGCGCCCTGGTTCCCCATTGTGTGCTCCTTCTGGGGCTTCTCGGCGCCTCGATCGGGATCAGCCGCTCGGAAGTAATTTCCATCGAGTTGTTTACCCGTCTTTTAAATGAGAACCGTCGAAAAGTGGTTCTTAAAACGGTGTATTTTTTTTCAGCCCTCGTATGCCTTGTATTTTTATGGCTTGCCGCAGAGAGCCTGGAGTTTGGCGACAAGTTATGGATTGGCCTTGGTTACATGCCGGTGTTGGGTTTACTTTTCTTGAAATCATTATTCAGGGTATTCGAAGCGTGAAGCGGGTATTTTTTACAGGCTTTTTTTTATGGCTCGTTTTCATCCTTGGTATTGCGGTATCTCAAAATACGCGCTCTGAAAACCAGAAACCGCGCGATTTCGAGCTGGTATTTTTCCAGGAAAATAACGGCCAGGTTTTCTACAATTCGACCGGTCCGGGCGTTTCGCCGGCCGCTTTTAAAAAACTTCCCGATTCAGGTTTAACGGCTGATCTCCCGGATGGCTCAACAGACGGTCTAGAAATATCGAAGCTGCAATACAACTCAGGGCAATTGTATCTAACCGTCGACGGCGGCGATCTCTGGAAGCTTGATTTGCCGGGCGGCTCATTGTTGAAGTTTTCCGATGCGGTTAAAAAACCCGTCGACTACCAGGACGGGCTCAAACGCTCCATCGCCGGGTTTGACCAGAAAACCGGTCTTGTGTTGTACGACCATGAAATCGTAAACCCCGTTGTCGGCATAAGCGGTCAAAGCGCCAACCTGGCGATTCACAGCAATTTCAGCTCCAGCGAGCGATTTACTTCCATAGCCTCCGACCGGGGGCGCGTGTATATCGGAACGGCGGTCAACGGACTCTACTATTCGACCGGGGTTTTTCAAGGCAAAAAAGGACAAAACTACCTTCATTTTGTTTCCATGAACGCGGGGCTGCCCTTTATACCGTTTGAGGGGCGTGTCCGGTTTTATGAGGAAATTCATACGTTACACGTCAGCGCCCGGGGCGATGTTATTGCCGGAACCGGCATCGAAGGCGGGGTCTATCTGAAAAAAGCCTCCGGGGTCAAATTTGAAGCCCTGCCGTGGCCGGCTGCCTGGAAAACTTCGGATGTGTATTTAATCACCTCCGGCGGCAATCATATCTGGGCATCGTGTACCCAGGGGCTTGTCATCTATACCAAAGAAGGCGACGGCTACCGGATGCAAAATATACCCTGGGAGGATTTTTCGTATTCGCATAAAACATTTCTTCTGAGGAATTCCAAAGACGCCAACCTGTACGCCCACTACGTCAGGCCAAACGATAAGGTTGCGGCCGACAAAGAAGGGCGTATGAAGACGGCCTCGTCAAAGCGGCTATTTTATTCCTCGCCGTATAACCTCCGGGTAAAGCCGACCATGATAAAGTCGCTCTTAAGCGACAGCCATTATGACGGCATCGTGCTCGACGTTAAGGATGACCGGGGGCAGGTATTGTACAATTCCAGCGTCCCCTTTGTTCACGAGATTGGCGCCGCCCACCCGGTCATGAACCTGCCGGAGGTTATTAAAATGGTGCACGGCTACGGCAAATACATTGCGGTACGAATCGTGGTTTTTAAAGATCCCGTTTTGTTTGAACAGCCCGGTTTTGCGATATTTAACAGCGAAAGTAACCAGCCCTGGGTGGGCAACGAAAAGGAACGATGGATCGACCCGTTTAACCCGGAGGTGGCCGGCCGGTATATGGTTCCCCTGGTCAGGGAGTTGACCGCCATGGGCGTCGACGAGATCCAGTTTGACTACATACGATTTCCCTCCGACGGCCCGATCTACCAGTGCCTGTTTCGCCATCGCAGCCCGGGCAAGTATTTTTCGGAGGCGATTGAGGACTTCCTGTTCAAGGTTCGCCAGGCGACCCCCAGGCCGATCAGCCTCGATATTTATGGCTACCAGGGGCTCTACCGAACCGGCGGGGCGATAGGCCAGGACATGGTCGTCCTGGGGAGATTTTCCGACGTGATTTCACCGATGCTCTATAGTTCTCATTTTGGCAATGAATATATGACCGACCGTAAAAAGGAAGATCGCGTTTACGAGTTGATCAGGCACAGCATTCGCCGGGCTGAGTTTATTGCCGCAGACCGCTTTTTAATACGGCCCTACCTGCAGGCCTTTTCGATGAAAAACAACATCTGGGGATACGGGCCAAAATATTTTCTCGACCAGGTAAGGGCAAACGACGAAGAGCGGGGAAGCGGGTACTCGTTCTGGGGTACGATTGAAAACATGCGCGCCGTCGACGAGGCAGTTGGTTCCCTGAAATAGCGGACGGTAAAAGCGGCAGTTTGAAAACTTTACGAAGCTTGTTTGATAAAGTTTTTCAGGACCTTGTTGATAAGTTGTTCGGGGTCTGTATGTTCTTCCAGGGCCTTTTGTGAAAAATAGCTTTGTATATCAGAATCAAGGTAAACAGGTACTTTTAAATCTTTCAGGGGCCTGTAAAATTTGCCCTGTTCGGCGACGGTAAAATCATAATGATCTTTCATATCGTCATAAGTATTTTTGTTTTCTTCGTTCATAATAAACGGTTCGTTCTCGAATATTGGCCTTTCTTGCAGAAATAATTCTAACCAATTCTTCTTTGTTTTCAATTAACACAAAGGTATGTACTACGACAAGTAATTTTCCGGATTTCGTAAAGCAGCCTGTGTGCCAACTTGCTTTCTGAGTAAGATGAGAAAGTTCAATGCGATCGAAAAGTGGCTAGCAGGGTCACTAACGGTGACCCTGCTAGCCATTCACGGAGTTTTTCGAAGAAAAACGAAGCTTTTCGAGTAAAGCATTAAACTTTGGGGTTGACGTTGTTTTCAGAATACAGTTGTCGCACAGGCTCTAGGCCAAGAGAAATCCAGCGATCCTCATTATGGGAATGTTCAGTATCGTACCGGGTTAAGATAAACCTGTCACTGAAAATAAGACAGGCTTCTGTGAAAGATACGGAATGCTTCTGAATGTTGGATCGTTGTTTGTTATCATCCCATTCAAATCTCATGAGATAGTTTCTTCTGTAAAGATCGCTTACACGTTTCTTAAAATTTCTTCGGCGCGGGCGATGTCTTCCGGGGTATCAACGCCGACGCTGTCGCAGGTGGTGATAAAAATATAAATGTGCATGTCGTTTTCGAGCATTCGCAGTTGTTCAAGTTTCTCGAGAGATTCAATGGTACCCGGTTTTAATTTCTGGATAAGGCCCAGGGATTCTTTCGTGTAACCGTAGATCCCCAGGTGTTTGTAGGCGCAGTCCAGGTTGTCGCTATCTGCCCGGTAGGGAATCGGGGAGCGGGAAAAATACATGGCCCTCATGTCGCCGTTAAAGACGACCTTGACCTGGTGCGGGCTGGCAAAGTTTTCCGGCGAATTAAAGGCGATGGCCGCCGTGGCGATCTGGCAACCTGGTTTTTCGCGAAGCGTTTTTACAATGCCATCAATGGTTTCGGGGGCGATGGCCGGTTCGTCGCCCTGGATGTTGATGTAGTGTTCGAATTGGTTGAGGGTCTGGCTGACCTCGATGACCCGGTCAAGGCCGGTATTGTGGCTTGAATCGGTCATCATCGCCCTGCCGCCAAAAGATTCTACGGTCTTCAGGATTTCTTCAGAATCGGTTGCCACGACCAGCTCGTCGACTAACGTTGATTTTCGGGCGTTTTCATACACCCATTGGATCATGGGCTTGTTCAGAATCGGCTTTAAAGGTTTGCCATAAAACCTTGTTGAACCCATTCTTGCCGGTATGACGCCCAGAACTTTCGACATTACAAAACCCCAGGAATCGGATTATGCCGGGTTGTCTTTAAACGTACTTCCGAAGTGGGTTATCATTTCTTCGTCGGTCATTTCCAGAATTCCCCCGAAAAGATCTCCGTTTACAAGTCTTTCCAGCAGGGCAAGGGAATAGCAGTACGTTTCGAGGATACATTGTTTTACCGGTTGACCGTTGAGGCGTTTTGAGCCTTCCAGTTCGGAATCAAACTGCAGGGGTTCTTCCATATTTTCAACGATGGCCTTGGCGCCCTTCATGTCGGTAATCAATGTGGCCAGGATCTTGGTCACGCTATCCATATACGATCGAATCAGGCCCCGGACATTTCTGCCCTCGAGATCCATTTTTGTTTTGGCCTGTTCTTTTCTCTTGGAGGATTCGATATAATTGGCGCCGGTCTGGGGTTTTTCATAGGAGATATAGTTTTTTCTAGCCTCCACGTAGTTTTCAAAAGCCTGAATCACGGCCCGGGACTGGTTAAACGTATCTGCCAGAATTTGTTTATAATCTTTTTTTGTGCCGCCGGCATAGTCGGGGGCCAGTTTAATCTTTTTTGTCGTTAGAACAAACGACAGCTCCCGGTCAAATTCCATGAAAAAAAGGTAGGATAAAAAAGCCCGGTCATTGTAGTTGATGGCGAAAAATTTATTATGACTGTCGTGTTTTTGCCTGAGAGCCGGCAGCGGGTTTTGCCGCATCAGTTTCATTCCGTACTGATATTCCTTGGTTGTGGTTATCTGTGAAACGGGCTCTTCTTTGACCGGCTCTTCCACGGTATCTTCCGTGGCGTCTTCTTCAGCCGCATCTTCGCCGGCCTCCCCGGGTTCGCCGTCTTCGCCGACCTCGTGGATATTGGTCGCCAGGGTGGTGCTGTCGCCCTGCTTGCGTTTGCCGATTTTTTCATCCTGGTTGATCCCGATGGCCTTTTCGAAGGCCGCCGAAAAGGGAACGTACTCAACGCCGTCTATTCGGGATATCAATAAAAATAATTTCGGGAATGCCCTCAGGAAAACCTCGTTGACGTCTTTAAGGAACTTTTTTTTCTTTTGTTCCATCAGGTTATTGTTATTTTCATCCCTGGATTCCTTCAGGTAGATGTCCACCGCAAAGTTCAGGGCTTTTTTAATGGTTTCCTGGAAGGGGTATACGTAATAGAGCTTACGGTAAAGGTTTCGAACGGCTTCGTCTACCATATGGAACGGGACGGGTACGTTGGGGTTATTTTGATGGAATTCCAGGAGACGGGTAAAGTTTTTGGCGTCATACAGCTGGTGCAGTTTTTGAAATAATTCAATGAGTACGGGATTTTTCTGGTCCAGGGTCTGGGCGATTTTCTTACCGATTTCGCGGTTGATTAAAAACAAATCGTTACCAATCAGGTTAAACTCCACGACGGCCTGTTTCACGTCGAGACCGAGGTATTCCATAAAAGCGGGTTTAATGGCATTGGCCGAGAAGGGGGTTGTTCCGTCGAAAAAGGTTTTCAGCTTCAAGATAAACCGTGTCAGCGATCCCGAGTTTTGGCTCGTTTCTTTTTTTTGTGAAGAACCGGTTTCGGTGTCGGAGAAACCGCTGTAGCGGCTTCTTGAAGGCGAGGACGATGACTTGGCCGCTCTTTGTTGATTTTCCAGTCTTTTGCTTTCGCGAAGTTCCCGTTCCGAGAGGACCTTGCCGCCGGCTGATTTAAACTTGTCCAGCATTGCCTTTCGTTCGCTGCTTTCCAGTTTGTCGGCGCCGATAGCATTTCTCGTATCATCAAATTCAAATTTCGTGGCCATGCATACAATGTAAAAAATCTTTACAAAATGACAATCAAATATAAGGCCATAACTAAAAATAGTGCGGGAGCCTGTGAGCATGTGCGACAGGTTGCCGTTCAACCAGCATATTTCATGAAAAAGTTCTATGGCTTGTTCGAAAGGGCCGGGTTCGACCGATAAAGATGTCAGAAACCCGCAGGCCTGGTAATTCCCGGAAATTCTGGCAGGGCAAACGTAAATGTATTTTACGAGAAGGGATACTTATTCAATATCGCAAAGGAAGCCATGAATACCAATCCATATAAAAACACCATCGGTATTACGGGAATCATCGGAAGCGGCAAGTCCACGATTTCCGATTTACTGGAAAAAAAAGGAGCGTTTGTGATTCGCGCGGACATCCTGGCGGCCCGGGTACTGGAAGCCGGTTACGAAAACTCGGAATCCGTAAAGAACCGGATCTCAGAGTTGCTGCAAAGCCATGAAAAGGCCGACCAGGTTGACCTTGTTTTTTTGCCCTCGGGGATTAACCGGAAATTGCTGGGCGAAATTATTTTTGCCGACGAGGTCATGACGAAAAAACTGGGCCAGATCATTCACCCTGAAGTGCGACGCCTGTTTGAAAAACAGGTGTCAAGCCCGGATGCCCGGGGTAAAATCATCATTTATGACATACCGCTATTGTTTGAAACGGGTCTTCATCGCTTCATGAAATGTAACGTGGTTGTCTATAGTCCCGAAGACGTTGCCGTTGAGCGGGCGTCGAAACGGCTGGGGATATCGCCGGGCGAGGTAAAAAAAAGGTTGAATCGTCAAATTTCCATTGAAAAAAAAATTACTATGGCCGATTATGTATTAGATAACAGCGGTGGCCGCGACCAGCTTCAGGAAGAGGTTGAGAAACTCTGGCGGTACTTACAGGAAAAAAAATGAGTGGCGAAAATATCAAAAAAGTATATGTAATTAACCTGGACAATCGCAGGGTGATTTTATTGAGCGGGTTGTTTTTTCTGTTGTTTGGCATGTCCTTCCTGGCCGGTTTAAAATGGAATACCGGCGAGGTTCACAATATTGTCAATACGGTCGAATCTCCCGTCGCCCCTTCCGATTTGGACCAAACCGAAATTCTCTCGTCAAAAACGCCCGGCAAGGAAACTAACGTTGCGGAAAACAACGTTCTGGCATTGCCTGAAGAAGATACGCGAATGTTTGACCGGCAGGGCAAGGTTGAAAACGACGATCCTTTTCTTTCGGAGCCGCCGGGGCAATCCACGGTGAAAAAAACAGGCGCTCAAACGCGGGACAAAAAAACAGCCGGCGTTGTGGCCGAAAAAAAAACCGCTTCCGCAGTTTCGGAGAAATACTATACCATTCAAATTGCCGCCTTTGCGCATGAAAAAGACGCCATTGCCTACCAGGGTCTCCTGAAGAAAAAAGATATCAACGCCAGGGTTGACCATGGAAAAACCCACTACTTTGTGAGAACGGGAAAGGCGTCGGATAAAGTATCTTTACAACCCATGTTGAAAAAAATTAATACGACTTTGAAATTGCAAGCCATTGTTGTACAAAAAAAGACGCCCTGACATGATACGTAATTTATTGACCCTTTTTGACATAGACAAACCTGCCTTTCATGAAATTTTAAAGACGGCCATTGACTTTAAAAAAAAGAATGTGGACGGAAATTTTTTGCGGGGGAAAAACATTGGATTAATCTTCGAAAAAAATTCCACGAGAACGAGGGTTTCCTCCGAGGTTGCCATCTACCAGCTGGGCGGTAACCCGATTTATTTAAGCTCGTCGGAGCTCCAGTTAAACAGGGGCGAATCGATTGAAGATACGGCCAGGGTTTTGTCGCGTTATCTCGATGCGGTTGTGATTCGCGCAAAATCGCACACCATGCTGGAGCGTTTTGCCGCCGTATCGGATATACCCGTTATCAATGCCCTTTCTGACAAGGCGCACCCCCTTCAAATCATCGCGGATTTTATGACGATTACGGAAAACGGAATCGATTTAGATAACTTCAACCTGTCCTTCGTGGGCGACGGGCAAAACAACGTTTGCCGCAGCCTCATGGCGGGCTTTACCCATGTAAACGGAACCATGAACATCGGTACGCACGAAAGTTATTTGCCCGACACAGATTACCTGAAAAAAGTCTCTGTCGCCGGGGCAAAAATCAAGGTCTTTCGGGATTCGGGCGAAGCGGTGGCCGGGTCGGACGTTTTATACACCGACGTATGGGTTTCCATGGGCTGTGAAAGCGAGTCGGTCGAGAGAAAGGAAAAACTGAGAAGTTTTCAAATCAACAAAGAAATGGTTTTAAAAACCGGTAAAAACCCGGTAGTTTTACATTGCCTGCCCGCCCTCAAGGGCGAGGAAATTACCGACGACGTTTTCGAGTCTGAAAACAGCAGGGTTTTTGACCAGGCTGAAAATCGCCTTCATTCCATGAAAGCCGTTCTACGGTATATTTTTTCCGGAAATTCGAAATGACTAATTTTGACGAATGTTTTCAGACTTTGGCGGACACAAGCGACATGCCCCCGCAGTACGACAAATTCTGGAAAGAGTCCGTCGATTACCTGAAACAGTTCCCTTTAAATTTGAAAATTACCAGGAAAAAAAGCAAGCTTTTTAACAAATACAACGAGTTTGAACTTCAGTTTGACAGCGTTGACAAGTACCAGTTGCACGGCAGCCTGTATATTCCGTTAAAGGTCAACACAAAGCCCCCGATGCTCATTCGTTTTCCCGACTACATGGGAGAGGAGACCTTCTCCCCGGAGTTGTACGAAGCGGGTTATGCGCAAATGATCCTTGAGTTGCGGGGCAGGCGGGAGGCTGTCGCGCTCATGGAGCAAACCGAAGAAAAGCAAAAACTTTCCTATGGCTATTTTTCGGAAAACATGCTGGAGCCGGAAAAGTATTACATGCGCAAGTTATACCTTGACGCGGTTCGCTGCCACGACGTGATCCGGTTGATCAAAGAGGTTGATAAAAACCGGGTGGCCGTCTGGGGAAGGGGAGTCGGGGCGGCCATGGCGGTCTTTCTGCAACAAAACGCCCCTCGGATTTCTTCTATCATCCTGGACGAACCTTCTTTTGTTTATCTGGAATTGACCCAGAACGTGTCCAAAGCGGCCTATGCCGAAGAAATCAACGACTACATTAAAAAAAACCGCCCGGCTAAAAAGAAAATCAAGGAGAACCTGGGCCTCTTTGACGTGATTTATATTGCCGGTAAAATTAACGTTCCCGTGTTGATGTTTATCAACATCGAAAAACGAAACTCTGCTCCCCAGGGAGGTTTTGCCCTGTTTCATCGAATCCGGGAAAACAAGGACATGATCATTTATACCGAAAACGAAGATCCGGCGGTTTTATCGACGCAAAAATCCATACCCGAAGTGGCGAAATTTCTTAATGAAACCCTGAAATGATTTACTCACGAAGTAATAAATTAAATACCCGCAAGATATGGAAAGAAGTTACCGGCTCTAAAGAGTTCAAGCAGGCTCTGCGGAAAAAAAAATATGCCCAAAAATATACTGAAGAGGAAATCCTTCTTTTTTTCGATCAATGCATTCGATCTATCCCTCGGGATTACCTGAACTTTCTATCTCATCGCGACCTTATTCATTTTGTATTACGGCGACATGACTTTATTTTGTCTTCTGAAAAAATCGATACGGTAGAACCGTCGATACGAATTTCCGTTAAACAAAGTCCCGATGAAGAGTGGATCGTCAACGCCCATATCGTTGAATTGTTGATTCATGATATGCCCTTTATCAAGAATTCCCTGGTGGAAATGTTTCAACGAATCGGTTTTTCCATCCGGTATCTTGTTTCCGATGTTTATCAAATTGAAGGGTCCTCCGAAGACGGGGGCGGTCGAAGGTTTTCTTTAGAAAACAAAGGGCAGAAAAATTTCTATGCTTTTTTTATCCTGGATAAAATTGAAAACTTCAGTTCGCAAAATATCTCGCAGGAAATTATTGCGCTGCTAAAACATGTGTATTTTGTTACAAAAGATTTTCAAAGCATGGTTGAAACGGTGTCCGTTGTCGATACCGGCCTGAAAAATAAAAAGGTCGAGGATTTTTTCAAATGGCTATGCCGTGATAATTTTATTTTTTTCAGTTGTTCAAACGGAAGGGAGGATCTCGGATTGTTTCGAGACGATATATATCGCAACAAAATGAAAAAATACCTGTCTGACTCCGCCGCGCCCGGCGCTGCGGCGGCTGCCCGGATGAACCTGGTTAAAACCGAACTTATCAGCAACATCAACCGGCGTGAAAATATCATACTGCTTCGGTTTCGCGATATGATCATAACGGGCATATTTACCAGGAAGGCCGACAACACGCCCAGTTCAGCCATACCCATCATTGCCGAAAAACTGGACGCCGTAATTCATACAAACCGCCATGTCTGGACCACCATGGACAAACGGGATTTTACCTACGCCTTTGATTTGTTGCCGGCGTTATACCGTTTTACGATTCCAGCCGAGGGGTACATCGACTTCAGCGAGCTTTTGTTCCAGGCCCGGTTGACGATTGAAAATAAAATTCGCCTGCGATCATTTAAAAAAGGGCAGTACTTTCTGGCCATTATCTGGCCGCTGGAGGACCTTAGCGAGTCGTTTCAGGCGCGGGTCGCGGATTACCTGTCAAAATCGAAACTTGAAATCCGGGGAAAGGTTGACAGGGCCCTGTCTTCGGTCGTGTATTTTTTTTACGAGCTTCACCTGAAGTCCGGAAGTATTCCGGAAAATGAATACGATAAATTTGAACAGGATCTGACCCGGTCGCTTTTATCGTGGGAAAAGGCCCTGCACATTGAGGCCGAAAAGCATTTTACCTTTGAGAAATACCAGGGTTTCAAGAAAATTCTAAAGGCCGTTATCGGGTCCGATTACGGCGAAAAAAATTCCCCGGGCGACGCGCTTGCCGACGTTGAAAGTATTTCGGCGGTACTGGGGCTTGATCGCTTGCTCAAGGGCCGCTACGACGGGAAAAGTAACAAAACCGATTTAAAAATATTTTCCAGGGTCGAATACAGTTTAAGTTATTTTATACCCATCTTCAGCGCAATGGACCTGAATGTCGACGACGAGCAGTCCTATCGATTTGATATTTCTTCAGACAGGGTATACCTGTATACGTTTCACATTCAAAGCAATCACGATTCGTTAAAAGACGGCGAGTCGTTAAAACGTATCTGCGAAATGATCGATCGCATCATGGATCAAAAGGCCAGTTCGGAACCGATGAACTCGCTCGTACTTACGACAAAACTTTCGGTGTATCAAATCGAATTGCTCAAGGCCCTGGTATCGTATCTTTTGCAGGTTAAAAAAGGTTATTCGCGGGTTTTACTCAAAAAGGTATTACAAAACAACCCGGGATTATCGTCGGCAATCGTGAGTATGTTTGAACTCAGGATTCTGGACATCATTCATGGAAACGGCGAACTCAACTCACAGTGCGAGGACGTTATTCGCCGTAACATCAAGGACTACCCGGCAAACCACGGCAAACTTGTCGAATACAGGAAAAGCCGTCTCCTGGAAATAGAAAACGTCCAGGTGAAAAATATGATTCAAGCCGAGCTTTATAAAAACCTGGGTATAATCATAAATGCCGTCGTAAGAACAAATTATTTTTCCGACCAGGAAACCCTCGCCTTTAAAATTCAAAGTTCCCTGGTTGAGTTCATGCCACAGCCTTTTCCCCTTTTTGAGATCTGGGTATACCATGCGCATTTTGAGGCAATACACCTCAGAGGCGGTATGGTCTCCCGGGGCGGCATCCGCTGGTCCGATCGCCAGGACGATTTTCGCACGGAGGTCCTGGGCCTGTGGAAAACCCAGGTGCTGAAAAATACGATCATTGTACCGACCGGGGCAAAGGGCGGCTTCGTTTTAAAATATGTGCCCAATACGCCGGATAACGCCGTCCGGATGTACAAAAAATTTATCCTGGCCCTGCTTGCGCTAACGGATAACCGTATTCATGACAGAAACATCAAGAATAAAAAAATTCCGATTCTGGATAACGAAGACGCCTACCTGGTCGTGGCCGCCGACAAGGGTACGGCCTCTTTTTCCGATTATGCCAATGAAATTTCCGTAGAAAGCGACTTCTGGCTGGGCGATGCGTTTGCCTCGGGGGGCAAAAACGGTTATTCGCACAAGGCGTTAGGCATTACGGCTCTTGGCGCCTGGGAGTCGGCCCGATGGCATCTTCGCCGCCTGGACAAGGACCCCTTTAAAGACGAAATCAGCGTTGTGGGTATCGGGGATATGTCGGGCGACGTCTTTGGAAACGCGATGATCTACAGCGACAAACTAAAGCTTACAGGCGCGTTTAACCATAAGCATATTTTCATCGATCCCGAACCGGATTTGGCGGCGTCTTTTGCGGAGCGAAAAAGGCTTTTTGACACCGGCGGTGACTGGTCCAAATACGATACCACGAAGATATCGAAGGGCGGCGGCGTATTTGATAGGGATGAAATATCTATTAAAATTTCCCCCGTATTGAAGTTGATTCTCGGCACAGATCTTGACCAGGCAAGCGGCGAAGAGATGATCCGCCTGCTGCTTATGGCTCCCGTGGATATGATTTTTAACGGCGGCATCGGGACATACGTCAAGAGCAGCCGGGAAACGGCGTTTGACATCGACGATTCCACCAACGATTCGGTACGGGTAAACGCCTCCGAGGTTCGTGCCGCCATGGTGGTCGAGGGGGGAAACCTCGGGGTAAGCCCGCTGGGTAGAATCGAGTACGCTCTTGGCGGCGGCCTGATCAACACCGATGCGATCGACAACAGCGCCGGCGTCGACCTGTCGGATCACGAGGTTAACCTTAAAATTCTTTTTAAAATTTTCCTGGAACATGGTCTGATAAAAACCCCCCTGGAAAGAAACAGGCGATTAAAAAAACTGGCCCCGGAGGAGGTCGCGCTGGTTCTGCAAAATAATTTTATTCAAAACTGGGCGCTGGTTTATCTTCAAAGTCTGCCGCCTGCCGAAATGGAGTACGTTGGCGAATTTATCGAGATGTTGAAATCGGAAAACTTATGGTTTGAACGGGGAGAAAACCTGCACGACCACCAGGTAATTACCGAATGTTTAAAGGCGGGGAAACCTTTGCCGAGCCCGGTTCTGGCCATTTTACACAGCCTGGGGAAAATCTATTTAAACAGGATTTTTTCGGTCGAAAAAATTTCACAGCTATACCTGGACGAACTGGAAAAGTATTTTCCTTCGTCGCTGAATAAATTCAAGTATCTTTACCTGAAACATGCCCTGAAAAACGACATTATCAAAACGAAGGTCATCAACCACATGATGGACCTGACCGGTTTTCCGGGAATCGTCAAAAGTCTTCGGTACCTTGGCCTGGATATCAATCGCACGGTGGAATATTATTTTGCCTCCCGAAAGGCGCTGGGAATCGATACCCTGAAGTTGAAACGTCACCTGCCAAACCCGGTTCTTCGAAAGATTCCCGATACCTCGTTTGAGTTGATGCTGGCGATCAAGACCAGGGTTGAAAAGGCGATTTTCAGTCATATGGAGATGGCCGTATTGTTTGACCTGAACCTGTCGCAGGAACCGCACCTTGCCACCCTGCCGCGAATTGACGAGCGCTACAAGGGCAGCTTGAAAAAAGAGATCGACGAGAGGCTAACGAAAGAGGAATCATCTGAGTTTTTGCAGCTCATCAATGTCGAATTTCGTTTTGCCTTGACCTACCTGGCCAATAAGAAGGGCCGTCACGACTTTACCCCTGTCTTTGATTTGTTTTATAATTTTGGTTTACTGCAACTTAAGAAAGAACTTTACAGAATCAGGCCGGCAAACCGGTGGGAGATTCAATCACAACTCGGGTTAAAGAAAATTTTCTGGGACGGGTTAATCAACGGTAATGCAAATCATCTTAAAGAGCTGGCCGTAAAGGTTCAACTTGCCGATGAAATTTCAAAACTCAAGGCAGAAAATAACGCCAACCTGTCGACGCTCGGCGGAATCATCAACTACCTCTTCACTTGAAGCCCGGGCCTTTGTAAAGAGATACCGCCGGGGTAGTCTCGAAACGTTTTTTTGCTTTTAATCGGCGCCGATGATCGGTTTTTTATAGGAATACAGGTTGTGTACGCCGCCTTGAACCTGGGCCGCAAGCGATCTTCTTTCAAACCGGAGGTTGCCGGCATAGAGTTCCTTGTGCAGGGCGGGAATATTTCGTATACCCATATCCTGGAACGAATGCCGCACCCCCTGGATCAGGTAGGGGACAAAGTCGGCGATCATACCCTTGTCCATGACCGTACCGCTGACGCCCTGGGCGACGCGGATTTTCTGGTCGTCGGCAAAGTATCGTTTGCCGCCGCCGGCATCCATGGCTTCCAGCGAGGCCATGCCGCGGTATCTTTTCAGGCGTACCCCGTTGTCATAAAAATATTCCCCGGGGGCTTCCTGGGTGCCGGCCAGCAAACTGCCAACCATAACCGCATTGGCGCCAATGGCCAGGGCCTTGGTGATGTCGCCGATATTGGCAATGCCCCCGTCGGCAATCACCGGAATATCGTACTTTTTGGCCAAAAGGGCGGTGTGGTAGACGGCGCTTGCCTGGGCCCGGCCGCAGGCCATGGTGTCCTGGGTAATGCAGATGGAGCCCGGTCCCATGCCGATTCTCAACGAGTCGGCGCCGGCCTCGATAAGGGCCTGGGCCTGGGCGCTGGTTACCACGTTGCCCGCCATGATATCGACCTGCGGGTATTTCTTCTTGATTTCTTTCAAGAACTCAATTTGATATGAAGAATACCCCTGGGCAGAGTCAATGACCAGCAGGTCGGTTCCTTTTTCAATCAGGGCCTCAACGCGCTCCCTGTCTCCGGGGTGGGTCGATACGGCGGCGCCGGCCAGCAGACGCTTGCTGCTGTCTTTACTTGAAAGCGGGTATTCTTTATTTTTAATCAGGTCGCTTCGGCACATCAACGAAACCAGTAACCCATTTGCGTCGACGATCGGCAGTTTGCCCTTTTTGGAGCTTTTCAGGATCTCGTTTGCCTTAACAAGCGAGACGCCCTCTTCGGCGACAATCAAATCCGAGCTCATGACATCTTTGATTTTTTTGCCGCGATTTCTTTCAAAATCAATATCGCGGTTGGTTACAATGCCGATCAGTTTGGTTTTTATGGTGCCGTCAAGGGTAATGGGAATTCCCGAAAAGCCATATTTTTCTTTGATTCGTAACACGTCGGCTATCGTATGTTCCGGCGACAGGAGAATGGGGTCTTTAATAAAGCCGTTTTCAAAACGCTTCACCCTTTCGACTTCGCGCAACTGGTCCTCGATGCTGTTATTGCTGTGAATGATGCCAATACCGCCGATGAGGGCAAGACCAATGGCCATCTTGTGTTCGGTTACGGTATCCATCGGGCTGGATATAATGGGTATTTTTATAGAAAGGTTACGGGATATTTTTGAGTCGAGAACAACCTCGTCGGGTACGAAATCTATGTACCCAGGTAATATGAGAAAGTCTTTATAGGTTAAACCCTCTTTAGATTGAAAAAATTCGGCGCCGGATAATCCATCAATATTCTTTACCATGTGATATGAAAAAAAGCAAAATCATCCCGTCAAGTATTCTATCCTGGACACCACTCAAATTTTCAAAGTTTCAGCTTTTGTGCGCCAACTGGTTTTGGCATAATCAGATTTCGACATTCATAATTATTTGCCGGGTCAAACCTGGATATGACGGGGTCGCGGGTTATCGGAGGTTGCCGAGATTTCGTAGTGACCGGCTATCGGGTGTTTGCAAACTAAACAGGAACCGTCGTGGTCGATTAAAACCTTTACAACGGAAAAGCCTCGTCTTTCGATGACGATATTCTGGCAGTTGGGGCATTGGGTTGACTCGGTCTGGCTGTTGACAATGTTCCCGGTATACACGTAGTGCAGACCTTCGGCCAGGGCGATTTGACGAGCCCGAACCAGCGTCTCCAGGGGGGTCGGCGGGACATCCTGAAATTTGTAGTCCGGGTGAAACGCGCTGAAATGAAGCGGGGTATCGGGGCCCATATTTTCGTAGATCCATTTTGCCAGCATCCGGATTTCCCTGCTGTCATCATTGTACCCGGGAATCAGCAGGGTTGTGATTTCAACCCAGACTTCTTTATGTTGCGATAAATATTCCAGGAGCTTTAATACCGGCTTGATGGACGAGTCCGTATATTTTCTATAAAAGTCATCGGAGAAGGATTTTAAATCAACATTGACCGCGTCGATATGAGAGTAAAATTCCCTGGCCGGTTTTAAATTCATATAGCCATTGGTGACCGCAATGGTTTTGATCTGCCGCGCATGGCATTCGATGGCCACATCAATGGCGTATTCCATAAATATGATCGGGTCGTTGTAGGTAAAGGCCACGCTCCTGGCATCGTATTTCAGGGCGGCTTCGGCAATCTGAAGTGGGGAGACATTTTGCGTCATGAGCGCCATATTTTTTGAAGTCGTCATTTCCCAGTTCTGGCAAAACAGGCAGGCAAGGTTGCAACCGATCGTTCCAAAGGACATCACCGAAGTTCCGGGGAAAAAATGGTAGAGCGGTTTTTTCTCAACCGGGTCCAGCGCAAAGCCGGTCGATTTGCCATAGGAGTTCAATATCATCTCTGAACCCTTGTTTTCTCGAACATAGCAATGACCTTTTTCTCCGACCCCGAGGCGGCAGGCCCTGGGGCACAGGAGGCAAAGAATCTCGCCCTGATCGAGGCTCTTCCAGTACCTTGCTTTATACATATGTATAATGTATATAATATTGGGCATATTTGCGCAAAAAGAGTATTGTTAAGTATAGATTGTTTTCATATTACAATATTATAAAATATCTAATAATGTAATAGGTATAATATGAGTATTCGCAAATCAGCCGTCGCGGGCTATTTTTACCCTGATGATAAAAAACTCCTCCAGTTTACGCTTCATAATTTGATCGTGGATGCCCTGGCTAGTGAGAAGGGGGAATATACCCCCAAGGCGCTGATTGTCCCTCATGCCGGTTATCCCTATTCTGGTCCGGTGGCGGCATCGGCGTATTGTCTTTTAAAAAAGATGTCCCGGCAAATAAAACGGGTGGTTCTTCTCGGGCCCGCTCATAGAATTCCCGTGCGCAAAATCGCTTTTTCTTCGGCAGACTCATTTGAGACCCCCCTGGGGCTGGTTCCGGTGGATGTGGGTTTGCGGGATCAACTCATCGAAGATCCGGGATTTGTCATTGACGACGACGCGCATGAGAACGAACATAGTATTGAGGTACAATTGCCGTTTCTACAGTTTGTTTTAAATGAGAATATAAAAATTCTACCGGCGGTTACCAACATGGCCCCCCCGGATTTAATCAAACATTTTCTGAACCTTGCCTGGGGCGGCGCCGAAACCTTGATGGTAGTTTCGTCGGACCTGAGCCATTACCTTGGCTATGACGCGGCTCAAAAAAAAGATCAAAAGACAGTCAGGGCCATTTGTGATTTTGATATCGATGAAATTGAAGACAATGACGCCTGCGGCGCCTCGTCTTTGAAAGGGCTTCTTCCTCTGGCGCGTGACAAACGTCTCAAGCCTGTATTACTGGATTTGAGAAATTCGGGAGATACCTCGGGGGAAAAAGACAGGGTTGTCGGTTACGCGGCATTTTGTTTTGTATGAAATTATCCGACCGGGAAAAAAATACGTTACTGCTGATCGCCAGGGAGTCTATCGAACAACCTTTGCGTCTTGGCCTCAAGTATACGCTTCCTTCGGTTTATTTAACGGGAGGTTTGGCAAAAAAAGCGGCAACGTTTGTCACACTTTTTGTTAACGGTCAACTGAAAGGTTGTATCGGTACCCTGACGCCCTGCCGGAGCCTGGCCGAAGACGTGCTGGAAAATGCCTCCGGCGCCGCCTTTGAAGATCACCGATTTACCCCTGTGACCCTAAACGACCTTGACCGTTTAAAAATTGAAATTTCGATACTCACAGAACCTGTTCCTCTAATATTTGACGATGAGGCCGATTTGCTCGGAAAGATTACAAAAGATCTTGACGGCTTAATTTTAAAACTTGGAGACGTGAGGGCGACTTTTTTACCCAGTGTATGGGAAAAACTGCCCGATAAAAAGCAATTTCTGGGTCAGTTAAAGAAAAAGGCCGGCCTGCGGCCGGACTTCTGGTCTGACCGGCTGCAGTTTTTTAAATACCAGGTTGAAAAAATTATCTGAACATGGAAAGTCTTAAAGACCTTTTACCGAAACTGGGGCAAAAAAATATCGCTGTTATCGGCGGCGGGCCGTCGCTGGACTTTTGTATGCCGGAGATTGCCTCTTTGGCGCACGACGATACCCTGTTTTTGCTTACCGACATTGTCAGCGAAAATTTTATCAAGATGTTTCCGGGTTCCAGCCGCATGGTATTTACCGTGGAGCCAAGACGTCATAACTACCTCGGCGCCATGGTAAACGAGCAAATCGCGTTTCATTGCGGGGCCCGGAAACGAAATTTTAACCAGCGTGAAAATTCCTGCTACATGTTTCACTTTGATTTCGATTCGGCGGTGCCAGCAAACTCTTTTGCCATGAAGTCGCCCGGTACCGTCGCCGGGGCCATCATTTACTGGGCGCTGCAGGTTGCCCGTCAAAATGGCGACGCCGCGCAAATTTTGCTCTTTGGCGTCGATCTTTCGTATATAGACAACCAGGTGTACAACCGGCTATGTAAATTCAGCTTCCATCAAAACTACTGGAATAACCGGGAGACCCGTGAATGGGCCGCCATTTTACAGCGCACGGCGGATATCGAATTCAAAGAGGGCTACCTGGTTCGATCGTCCCGGGAGTTTTCGCTTACGAAAGAAAACCTTGGTATTTTACTTGAAAATTATAAATATACCCGGTTGTTTGACTACAGCCCTATGGGAATTTCGGCAAAATATGTGAAAAAAAGGATTCCCGGAGAAATAATTCTGTAAAAATCGCGACATAATCCGATAATGGGAGAGTGATAAAAGTTACAAGACTAAACGGTTCAGAATATTTTTTAAACTCCGACTTGATCGAAGTGATCGAATCAACGCCGGATACCGTGATCACGATGGTTAACGATAAAAAACTAATTGTTAAGGAAGATTCTTCCGAAATTGTAAAAAGAATCATAGAGTATAATAGAGCGATATTTCTTGATAAAAAAAGAACCCAATAGGCAACGCGATGTAACGCAGTTGAAAGCGCCGAAGGTTGTATGATCTCGCAAAGGAGCGGAAATGGCAGATGATGATATTCTAGACGATGAGAACGAACCGGACGAAGACCTGCTTGCCGGTACCCCCATTTCCGGCGGTGGCGGCAGATCAAAGTTAATAACCATTCTTCTCTGGGTGGCCGGGGCCATTGTTGCCGTGGTACTGATGGTACTGATTTCTTACCTGATTGCCAAAAAAGTAAAAACTGACGCCTACCGCGAAGAACAAAATATCGTTATAGCGCCTGCGCCGCCTCCGCTTGGCACCTATCATTTTGCAAAGGAATTTCGAGTCAACACGGCAGACACCGACGAATCGCACTTTGTACAATTAACCCTTTCCTTCGGATACGATACGGAAAACAAACTTTTAGAAACCGAATTGGGGCAGAGACAGGCGCAGATGATGCACATCATTAACATCATCCTGGGCGGCAAAAAGAAAGAAGACCTGATGACGCCCATGCAAAAACTGAATCTCGCCGAAGAGATCAAATCCCAGGTAAACATGATATTCAGCCAGGGAAAAATCGAAGAAGTATATTTTGAGGAACTGATCATCAGTTAACGAGGTAAAAATGGGCGACGCATCCTTATCACAAGAAGAGATAGATGCGCTCTTGATGGGCGCAGATGACGTGGGAGACGAAACCGATTTAACGGATTTCGGCGGCCCGTCATCCTCAAACGACTCGTTTTCGCCGGAAGATTTTACCGCGCTGGTTCGCAGTTTTAACGAGGCCATGAAGGCCGCCGCAAAGGGCGCCTCGTCGCTGGTAGATAAAAACATCAGCATAACCGATTTACAGATTTCGGATTCGGATCGATCCGTCGCCGGAGACGAGATCGGGTACAATTCCATAATCGTCGATATCAACATGGGGTCTCATAGAACCGCCATTGTATTTGACGAGGATACGGCCAAGAAAATATCCATGTACATGATGGGCTCAAATTCCGAGCCGGACGTTATGGACGAGGCCTACCTCTCGACGATCAGTGAGTTGGCCAATACCATTTTATCATCGCTGTCAAACAACCTGGGGCAGAAGTTCAAGGACAACCTGACGCCGTCTTCACCGACGACAAAGGTATACCAGGGGCCTTCCGATTTGCCCGATTTTGATTCGAACCAGTTAAAAAAACTCGAATATAATTTTAAAGTTGGCGGCGACATTTCGTCGAAATTGATTCAGTATATTGACGAAGACGCCATTAGACAATGGAACAATGCGATTGGCGAAGATTCAGGCCGGGGCGGCGGTTATTCTGCGCCACAGCAACAGCAAAACGTACGTGAACAACAGCAGCCGATGGGTCAGATGGGCGGAGGATATCAGATGAGCGCAGGTAAGAAAGACTTTTCCGGGGGTTCGGTAAACGTAAACCCGGTCAATTATCCGAGTTTGACCCCTTCCGGAATGAAAGGTCAGATGCCTTCAAATATTGATTTGTTACTTGATGTTCAGATGATCCTGACGGTGGAGCTGGGCCGGACCCGCAAGTATGTCAAGGACATCCTGGGGTTGGGCGAAGGTTCTATCATCGAACTTGACAAACTCGCCGGCGAGCCCGTCGACCTCCTGGTAAACGGCAAGTTGATCGCCAAAGGCGAGGTTGTGGTAATCGATGAAAACTTCGGCGTCAGGGTAACCGACATCGTAGGGCCGGCAGAACGCCTTGCCCGCCTGGCCGCCGAATAAATTTTAAAAATCTTTTAGCGATAACCGCGAATTTACAAGGGCCGTCGGGAAAATTTTTTCCCCACGGCCCTTATTGCATTGATGCTTCCCTCAGAGCTTAGGCATGAACTATATTGTGATAACAAAGTCATCTCCAAAGTTCAATGCTTTACTCGAAAAGCTTGTAGCGCATCTTTACTATTTCATAGTGACGCGCTATCTGAGCTGTCTCAAGCGACAGCTTGGTTTTTCTTCGAAAAACTCCGTGAATGGCCTATTGGCCCGCCTCCGGCGTACTTATTGGCGTACCAATAGGCCACTTTTCGATCGCATTGAACTTTTTCTTTCTGCTTAAGAAACGGTTCGTGCCTAAGCTCCTCAAGGAATTGCCACGGCCGAGACTTCGTTTGAGGGCAACGATTCCTTGTCAAAAATCGTATGAGCGGTGATTTTAAAAAAATAGCGAACGCCGGCCTGAAAGGGCAGGTATAAGGTGTTTTGGGCGCCGTAGCTGTTGGGATGGAACGTGACAAAACTGGGGATGAAGAATATACGGGGTTGGTCTACATCGATGTCGGACTGATTATGCACCAGCGTCGGAGAACTTCCCCTGAGCGAATAGGGCGGGTAAAGGTTGGCCGGCTGGGTGTTGCCTGTCGATTCCCGCGTGATGTAGACATTGTAACCGTCAAACGAAGTTTCCTGGTTTTGAACGTAGTAATACAGGGTAAAAGTCAGCCCGCTGTTTGCGCGTACCTTGATACCCACCGGCTGGTTGGGAATTTCGCCGTCAAAATTGCGCGCCTTTGGGTTGCAGGAAAAACTGGCCAGTAACCAGGCAGTCAGGAAGGCCGTGGCCGGGATCATCATACGGTTCTTTAAAATGTTCATGGTGCAATATTACTTTTTTAGAATACCCGTTTTCGTTCTACCCTCACGTCCTTGACCACGCCGAAGACAATGTACAACGAGGTTCCGGCAATGGATTTTTCCAGGTAACGTTCGGGATTTTTCAGGTAGGCATTTACGTCAAGAAGCAGAATCGAAGAAATTTCCGAAGGAGTTAAAACTTCGGCAAAGTCCGGGCTGTTTCGAAACGGCATCCCCTGACCGGCAGGTTTGAGGTTCAATAAAAAATAATACCTGGAGCCGGTTTCAAGGCGTTGCCTGCCATCCTCGTTTAATATGGACTTGTAGGGAACGTCGATCCAGAAGGGTTTGTTTTCGACGAGGATCAAAACCCGGGCCCTGCTTTGGCCCGATTCGCGCGAGGAAACCTTTATGGTATCGGCAAGCAATGAAATTTTGTAATCCACTTCGGCTTTGCCGGGGCTTACAACGGTTTTCTGGGTGGTGGATTCGAAGATCTTGACGATGGTGTCCTGGTTGAAATTTTTTATTTCTTCTTTATCAATAAATATTTCATGCGAATAGGCAACGTCTCCGGTATTGCTTTCCAGGAGTTTGTCGCCCGATTTCAGCAAATAAACCGCGTTGCCGTCGGAAAGTCCGATCTTTTGTTTGTACAAGATGTCTTTGTACATGATGTTCGGGCTGGCGTTGGTCAGCAGCGACCAGTAGTTTCTTTCTTCCGGGCTGAGCTTTCCGTTACCGAGGATGAGAACCCTGGATTTACGCCCCAGGCGGCGAAGAAAGCCGTTGACCTTCTGGCGCGATTCGATTTTTTTAGGGGCCCCCGAAACCACTAAAACGGCGATTTTATTTTTCTCCGCCGCCCTTGATTTCTGGGTCAGCTCCAGGACATTGGCCAGCAAATGGATATACAGACGATCAGTCGTGTCGGTAGATTGCGGCCGGACATGGTTTATATAGTCCAGCAGGGTAGATTTTTCAGACGTGGCCTGCAAAAGAAATTCCTTGCCATAACCGTCAACGGAAACCCCGGAGCTCTGGTCTATGTCGAGTTCCCCTATGAGATTTGTCAGGTACCGGATTTCGTTATAGTTTTTCCCCGAGGCGTCGAGACCGAAAATAAAATGGTAGCGGTCGTCGCGCGAAATAAAGCTGTTGCCTCTAAACTGGAATCGCTGCTGTAGCGACTTGCCCAGGGTCTCGTACAGGGTTTCTCCCGTCAAGGTAACGGTATCGCTGATGGTACCCGACTGGGTAAAGTAAATGCGCGACTGAACGCGTACCGTATCTTTTGAAAAAAACACCTCGGTGAGAACGATCTTGTCGCAGTCCAGGTCGTAGGCGACGCTTTTTAATTCATCCGTGGTAAGATCGCTGTTGTAGCCAACGTCGTTTTTTTTGTAGGCCCTTTTAACCGACTCCATCGGTAAAACAGAATGTACGAAATTGGATTTCAGGTAAAGACGCAGAAGGCGGGCCATTTCCCAGCCGGTTTCAGGGTCGTCCGGGTTAAAGACCGGGCCGGTTTTCAGATGAGGTTGTGCATACCCGTTGAACTTGACCGGTAGAATCGCCCAACTGACCCCGTAAACTCGCAGGGCCGGGGTCGCCAACAGCAAAAGTACCGCCAGGATCTTCAAAAAGGGTCTCACAAGTATAGATAAAAAAAAAGCTATGCTCGGTCAATTAAAGAATAGTCCTGAAATTGAATTTTACAAGGCTCCGGGTTATGGCCCAGGCTCCCCGGTATTCTCGATTACCCGAAACTCGGTTCGGCGATTGAGTTTGTCGGCATGATCGGAGGTTTCGTTCAGGATAGGGTTAGACTTGCCCATTCCCCTGATTAAAAATCTCGAATCAGAAATGCCCCGGTCTACCAGGTATTCTTTAACTGCCAGGGCCCTCTGGCGGCTGAGGTCGAGGTTGTACCCATCGCCGCCATGCAGGTCCGTATGACCGATCACCTCAAGTTTCATGTCCGGGTTGTTTTTCAGGTAATTTGCCAGCCTGTCCAGGTACGAAAACGATTCGGGTTTTACGACGGCCTTTTCGTAATCAAAATGTATGGCCTCGATAGAAAAGGACGTATTGTTTCTTACGGGCGTAAGTACGATGTCAATTTCGGGGTTCATCCAGTCTGATTTTTCAAGTTTACGGTAGTAGGGCAGAAAGCCTTTTTGCTCAATAAATAAATCGATCGATTCCAGGTCGTCGGGGATCGCAACCGAAAAATATCCGTCGCGGTCTGTTTTGTGCTTTGCTATTTCGGGAATTCTGGCGCCGAAAATGTTTTGTAATTCGGCCTGTGAAATGACCGGTTGTCCGTCGGTGTCGGCGACCTTGAAGTAAATTCGTTTTTCACCCGGTAAAAAACCCTGGAGAATGTCGTAGTCGGCGCCGTTTCGTGACCGGTCAGAACAATAGTAAATGCGGCCGTTTAAGATGGAGAAAAAAGCCTCGGAAAACGTCGAATTCACCGGCCCTCCGATATTGACCGGCAGGCCCAGGCGGCCGTTGTTGGCCGAGACATAGAATATATCCCAGCCGCCCAGGCCGCCTTCGCGGGCCGATGAAAAGTAAAAGCCGGTTTCGTTTTCATCGGGAACAAGAGCCAGCTCCTTGTTGCCCGAATTGATTTCACGGGGCATCGGCTGGGCCTTTTCAAAAATGTCGTCGGCAAAATTTGAAAACATGATGGTAGCATTTTCCATCTTTCCGGCCCCCCAGCGGGAAAAGTAGAGAGTCTTGTTGTCGCCGCTTAAGGCCGGGGCGCGCTCATGGTCGCCCGTATTTATATGGCCCGGTACCAGCCTGGGCACAGACCAGGCTCCGTCTACCTTATGCGACCAGTAGAGGTCGTAAGAGACCAGGGTTTTTTGTCCCCGGAGTTTGAGTTCCCGGCTGCCGTCGCGGTCCGATGAAAAAACGATGGTATTGCCGTCGCGGCTGATAAAGGGCGTTTCGTCGTTGTAGGGTGAATTGAGGATATCGAATTTGACCGGGGAGCTCCAGGCGCCGTTTTTAAAATAACTGATGTAGATGTCCATGTACTTGTCATTGCCGCGCTTTGAGTTAAAAAGCATGAATTTGCCGTCATGATTTATCGAAGGCGCAAATTCATTGTGAGCGGTATTGACCTTTTCCATCACGTCAAATTCTTCGGCAAATACCGAGGGGCTGAGCAAGGTGGCCAAAAGAATGCCATAAAATGAAACCGGGAAAAGACGACGATGAAACGATAACTTCATGATCTATTATCGGGAAATTACCGCCAAGGCATCAGAAGTAAATGGAAAACCAGGGGGCTACTCGATACCGGCATTGAGTTTGCCCGTAATTGAGCGCAATATGTCGTCGGATTTGGGGGCTGCCCCGGCGTCAAAAAATATCGGGATCATGTACATTTTTTTGAAGTGGTAATCCATGACGTTGATAAAATCCACCGGGGTTTTAATCTTGCTCTTATCGGCAAACGTCAGCAGGGTCGATTCGGTCGCCGCATACGATAAATAGCAATTGTTCAAATCGGTATATTTCAAGTAGTTGTCTTTGAGTTTCTCGGAAGTCTTTTCGTAACCGTATAACGCGGGCAGGGGACCAAAAAAAACGCTGCTGCTGGAGGTTACCAGAAAGGCAATCAACAGGTAGGGGTTTGAATTCATCCATCCTTTTTTGGAAATAAACAAAAGGAATATGGCAGAGAGGATTCCCATAAACGTTACCATGCCAATGCAGATAAAATTGTTGTGGTAGTAGTGGCGCAACAGCAGGAGGTTTTGCCGTTGCTGTGCGCGGATATTGGAAAATTGCTCCTGCATACGATTTCGAATCAGTTCCATTTCTTTGTGCATTAAATTGGCGGTAAACTTCAGTTGGGCAGAATGATCGAGATCAAGGCTGCGAAGTTCATTTTCCATAATAATGGATGAATTTACACGGGCAAAAATATAAAATACCCCGGAAGAGGATCCGATTAACACCACGCTGAAAAGAAGCCCGACCAGGAAGAGTTTTAAACTCTGCCGCATGTTGATTTCGCGAAGCAGCGTTCTACAAATGCCGGTATGCGCAACTTCTTCCTTTTCTTCGGTTATTCCGGGCGTTTCCGCCGAAGTTATTTGCGACATTTTCAAGGAGTTTTTTATTGTTTTTGCCATAAACAACTTTTATCACGCATAAATAAAGAGTCAATTCTATTTTTAATTTTGAAAATACATTAAACAGGGCGTTATATGAAAATCATATCCGCAAGCCAGGTTCAGATGTCGCTCAGCCGGCGCCTGGGTTTTAGGCCCCTGCGGGAATTACTCCCTGAAAGGAGAACTCCTGCAGGGTAGCGGCCAATGTTTGAAGATCCCGGTAGAGCAAAAGACCGGATTCTTTACGCGATCACCTTGCGGCATTCGTCGGCGCACTTTTTACAGGCGTCGGCGCAATCTGCACAAACCTGGTGTTTGTCGGCATGCTTTTTACAGACTTTGATACAGTCTTCACAGGCCTTTATACAAAGTTTTGCGTATTCTTTTAAATACTTTGATTCCGACGCTCCCAGGCTGCTCAACCCCTGGCAAAGCGGAATCATGTCGCGTACCGAGGCCAGGCAGTCGACCAGGCTAAGGTCTTTTTCTTTTAAAGAGGCGATGCAATGATTCATGCAAATTTCGGCTTTGCCGGCGCAGTCATTTGCAGAAGCTACCAGGGCGGCATATTTAGAACCTCCCATATGATTATGGTGGTGCGCATGCGGGTCTTCTTTATCGGCAGCCCATAGTTTGGTGACGGTGGCGGCTGCGGCCAACCCGGCAGTGGCCGCCAGGAAATTTTTGCGATTCATTTTTGTTTTGAGGTCTTTCATAAGTTTTTCTCCTTTTCAGGAGGTTTATTTTTTACCGTGACAAGGTCAATACAAAATGCTTGCTCCAAAAGCATTACAAACTGCATCAGAAAAGAGATTTTTTATGGCTTTTAAAAGTTGCCCGATACCCTTCTGGTAAAGTTTACCGCTTCGGGGAATATTTGAGGGCAAAGGGGTATTAAATCGGAGCTCCTGGGCAGAAGTAATCAGAAAATATTTACTGGTCAATGTGTTTCGCGAGAAATTTTTAACGCAACATGAAATATTCTTTTACACAAATTGAAGCGAAGTGGCAAAAATACTGGGACGATAACCAGACGTTTTTAACGCCCGATGTCTCGGAAAAACCAAAATACTACGTTCTGGATATGTTCCCGTATCCATCCGGGGCGGGGCTTCACGTGGGCCACCCCGAGGGTTATACGGCAACCGACATCATGGCGCGGTACAAACGCATGAAGGGTTTCAACGTGCTTCACCCCATGGGCTGGGACGCCTTTGGCCTGCCCGCCGAACGTTACGCGATGCAGACCGGAATTCACCCCGCGCTGACCACGGAAAAAAATATCGCCAATTTTAAACGCCAGATGAAGTCGATCGGTTTTTCGTATGACTGGAGCCGTGAAATCAACACGACCGATAAAGATTATTACAAATGGACCCAGTGGATTTTTCTGAAAGTATTTAATTCGTACTATGATGAAAACGAAAATCGCGCCAAAGATATTTCCCTGTTGCCGATTCCGGGTGAGTTAAAGGGCGACGATCAAAAGAAAGAGCGTGAAGACTATATCAATTCAAAGCGGCTGGCCTATATCGACGAAATACCGGTCAACTGGTGCGAGGCCCTGGGTACGGTACTTGCCAACGAAGAGGTCGACGAATGGACCGGCAAGGGTTACACCGTTGTGCGAAAGCCCATGCGCCAGTGGATGCTGCGGATAACGGCCTATGCCGACAGGCTCCTTGAGGATCTCAAGCTGGTCGACTGGCCATCGGGTACCCTGGAACTTCAGCGGGCCTGGATCGGGAAATCCTTCGGGGCCGAGGTAAATTTTACGGTAGATTACCCGGGTAATTTTCAGAAAAATATTACAGAACAAATCAAGGTTTTTACCACCCGTCCTGATACGCTTTACGGGGCCACGTATATGGTGCTTGCCCCGGAACATCCCCTTGTGGAAAAGATCTCAACGCCTTCTCAAATGCAGGCTATCGAGCAATACCGGCAACAGGCCTCGCTCAAATCGGAGCTTGACCGCCAGGTGGAGTCGGAAAAAAGTCAGAAGACCGGCATTTTTACGGGCGGTTATGCCATCAACCCGGTTACGAAAGAAAAGATTCCCGTCTGGGTGGCCGACTACGTTTTGATGTCTTACGGTACCGGCGCCATTATGGCCGTACCGGCGCATGACGGGCGCGATTATGAATTTGCGAAAAAGTTTAACCTGCCCATAAAATGCGTCGTGAGCCCGGCTGGCATGGCTGGCAACGAAACTGGTAAAGACGTCGGCGAATTAAGCGAGGCCTTCAGCGGCGAGGGCGTCGCGATCCATTCTGAAATCATCAACGGTTTGCCGACGGCACAGGCAAAAGAAAAAATGATCGTTTGGCTTGAGCAAAACGGTCTTGGCCTTCGCAAGGTAAACTTTCGTCTTCGAGACTGGCTTTTCTCGCGGCAGCGATACTGGGGCGAGCCGATCCCCGTCAGTATCGACGCCCAGGGTCTCTACCATACGGAGACAAATTTACCACTGGAATTGCCCCACAGCGAAAGCTTTCAACCCGCCGGTACGGGCGAGTCTCCGCTTGCCAATTTGACCGGCTGGGTCAATACGACGACCCCCGAGGGTGTCCCGGTGCGCCGTGAGACCAATACCATGCCGCAGTGGGCCGGCAGTTCCTGGTATTACCTGCGATTTATTGATCCGCAAAATGAGGGCCAGGTTGTCGACCCCGAAAAAGAAAAGTACTGGCTCAAAGACGGCGTCGACCTCTATGTCGGGGGCGCCGAGCATGCCGTGTTGCATTTGCTCTATGCCAGGTTCTGGCACAAGGTGCTATACGACCATGGGTATGTCAGTTACCCCGAGCCCTTTCGCAAACTGGTTCACCAGGGGTTGATCCTGGGCGAGGACGGTTCCAAGATGTCCAAATCCAGGGGCAACGTGGTAAACCCCGACGACGTGGTGTCAAACTACGGGGCCGACGCGTTTCGCCTTTTTGAAATGTTCATGGGGCCACTCGAACAAATGAAGCCGTGGTCCTCGCGCGGTATCGAGGGCGTTAACCGCTTTTTAATGCGCGTCTGGCGTTTTTTCATCCTGGATTCTTCGGAAGAATCGGCCGCAGAAAGAGCCGTCTTTAACCCGGATTTCCTGGTTGAAAAACCCATGCCTGACGAGACGGTAAAAATTCTGCACCAGACGATCAAGAAGCTTACCTATGATATGGAAAAACTGTCGTTTAATACGAGCATATCGCAGATGATGGTTTTTATCAACCATGCCTACCAGGGCGGCGCTGTAAACCGCCAGGCCTGTGAAATTTTTGTTAAATTATTGTACCCTTTTGCGCCTCACATGGCCGAAGAGCTCTGGAGCCTGATGGGGCATAACGGCACCATAGCCTACGAGCCCTGGCCCGAATACAGCGAGGCCCTTGCCCGGGAAGACAGCTTCGAGATGGTTATCCAGGTAAACGGGAAAATCCGGTCGAAGGTTATGGCCGCCATGGGAATCGACGACGAAGCGATGAGGGCCCTTGCCCTGGCCGACGAAAAGGTCAAGTCCTATGTCGAAGGTAAAGAAGTGAAAAAAATCATCGTTGTAAAAAACAAGCTGGTCAACGTCATCGTACCGTAGTTTTTTTTGGCGGAGATTGTGTTGATTTTAGTTAAAGATTTAGGATATTGATTTTAAAAGGGGCGGGGTAATACATTAAAGATGAAAAATAAAAAGGTACTTTTTTTAGTTCTGGGTATAACGGCGGTATTTATTTTCGGGGCAGCCTGGATTGTGCGAATGTACGAAGGCTATGCCGGCGCCCTGGATCGCTATTTTGTGACCATGGAAGACTTCAAGACCTATGTCATTCAAAACGTTGCCGCCTACGAAGATTATGCAGGCCCGGAAATAGAAAGACAATTGAGAACCCGCCTTCTCATGGATCACCTGAAAATTGCCGTAGATCAAAAATATGAGGCGATGAAAAATACCGGCGAGATGGAGAAACTTGCCAGGGAGGGCAAACTAGAATATGTCGAAACGGGGGCCCAGTATTCGTACTATTTTTACAACGTACCCAGGCAGTACCGTTACCTGCGCGAGTTTACGAAAAACGGCCTTGAACTGGTAGCTCAAACCTTTGCCGAAAAACTTTTTGAAAAGTCTGCCGCCGGTCAGGCTGCCAACGTCTCCGGGTTGAAAAAAAATTTCAAGGTAAAATTTGCCATTTCATCTGCGGCAAGACCGGTCGAGTACCAGAATAACCTGCGGGGCCGAAACGACAACGCCTCGGTAGAATCCACCCACAGCTATGGAATCAGTTTTGATATTTTTTACGACGATTTTTACATAAGCTCGGCTCAAGATACGGGAACTTTCAAGGGCGGGCAATTTGATATCATTCGACGCAGGCACGGTTTTGCCATGGGCGGAGCCTTGCGCCGACAGTTTCAAACGGTGTTGTCAAAAACCCTTCTGGAGCTACAGCGTCAAAATAAGTTATACGCTATTTTTGAGCCCAACCAGAAGTGCTATCACGTGACGATTTTACCCTGACCGAGCTTTTTTTCTACGGACTCGATTTTCGAGACAAGCCGCCCGTCTTTTCCGGCCCGGTAGTCTATTTTCAGGCTTGAAAAAACCCGGTTGCTGTTTTTGCCCATCTCGTCAAAGCAGCGTTTCACCACTGCCATGACTTCGTCCCAGTCGCCTTCGATGGTCGTACCCATGGCGCCGAGTTTATACGGCAGGCCGCTTTCTTTAATGATTTCGATCGACCGGGCGACATATTCCGACTTGCTTTCTCCCTTGTCGGTGGGGAACATGCTGAATTCCAGTAACACGCTCATGATGTATCCTTTCGTTTAGTTGATTTTTTTAAAGTCGACTTTGCGAATTTCAAATTTTGCGACGTCGGGTCTTGCGTTGAAGAGCTGGTCCAGTTCGGCATTCAAGACATAGGGCTTGCCGCAATAAAGTGCGCCGGTGGTGTTAAACCGCCAGTTGCCGGTATCGCTTGCGACAACCCGGGCCGATTCAAAGTTGTCGTCGCTGCGGAGCTTGTAAACCGCCAGGAGCGAGCCGTTGGCGATGACAACCAGGTCGCCCTTGTCGTCTTTTAACAACCCGTCGGCGCCGCCAAATTTTTGATCGATCTTAATTTCAGTAAATTTTTCAGGCTCTGTCAGTGGAATTTTAAAAAGTATGCCTTCGTTTGCCTTGGCGACGACAAGAAAATCTTTATACAGAACAATACCGTTTAAGTTGAATCCTTCGCCGGCAAAGCGGTCATTTTTAAGGTAAATCGACGGCGTGCCTTCTTCGGTGACTTTGTAGATGATCGGCGAAAAGCTGTCGGTGACGTAGGCTGTGCCGGTCGATTCGTCCAGGGCGATGTCGTTTGCAAAATGATTTCCTTTTGGCGAAAGTTCTGAGAGGTTTACGTATCGAATGAGTTTGCCGGTAGTCAGTTCGTAAACCCCGAGGCCCGCAATCTTGCGCTGGGTCGCGGCAGATGTTTTTACGCTGACACCAGGGTCAGAGTTTGCCACCAGAATCCGGTTACGTTTTTTATCCAGCCGGATGCCTATTGTCGAAATCAATTTCGGGTCGTCAACCAGCCGGGTATAGGCGCCTTTTTTGTTGACCAGGCCCACGGAGCCTTCTTTTAAAGATGTGACAACAAAGTTGTCTCTTTCTGAGTCGTATTCGAGCCCTTCGGGGTACAGGCCAGACTGGTTGATGAATATTTGTCTGGGCCCGCAGGCGGCGATAAGAAAAATCAAACTGAAGAATGGTATTTTAAATTTCATGGTTTTCTCCTTTTGTGCATTTTGCATGGTCTAGAAAATCTTTTACTGGTCAATATATAAATTGTAAATTTCAATTGGTTTTTTACGTAAACTGCGAAATCATACCGGGGAGCGTGGCCAGCGTAACCATGGATTTTTCACCCGAGCGTCGGTTCTTTACTTCAATTTCGCCGCCGCTGATGTAGTTTTTTCCCGCGGTAAACTGCCAGGGAAAACCCACCAGGTCGGCGTCGTTGAATTTTACGCCGGGGTTTTCGTTGCGGTCGTCGTAATATACCTTAAGCCCCATGCCTGATAGTTTTTCAAAAAGGTCGTCGATGGCGGCCTTTTGCTCGTCGCCTTTAAAAATACCGACAAGGTAAATATGAAAAGGCGAAAGGGATGCCGGCCAGATGATTCCCTTGTCGTCGTGGTTTTGTTCGACAACGGTGGCCATGGTGCGGCCAACGCCGATGCCGTAGGTTCCCATGGTCGGCATATGGGCCTTGCCGTTTTTATCCAGTACCGAAAGTTTAAACGCCCTGGCGTATTTATAGCCCAGCTTGAAGATATGCCCGACTTCAATACCCTTGGTCGATTGCAGCGTTTTACCGGGTTGGCCAGGTACGCGGTCGCCTTCTTTAGCCAGAACCAGGTCGAGATCTTTACCGTCAGCCGGAATCGTAAAATCGCGGCCCTCCTGGAGCCCGACGTAGTGGGTGTCGTCCTGGTTGCCGCCGCTGATCAGGTCGCCGCGACCCGCCAGGTTTCGGTCAAAATATATGCGAACTTCTTTGTTTGTGGCAGAGGGATTTTTTTCCCCGGAAGAAACGTTGATCTTTTGACCGTGTTGAACCTTCAAGCCCAGGGGACCGGCAAAACCGGGTATGGCGCCGGTTACGGCTTGGATGGTTTCGGCTGAGGCCATTTCAATTTCGGATTGGCCGGAAATATTTTTCAGTTTGGCTTCGTTTATATCGCGATCGCCGGGTAAAAAGCAAATGATCACAACATGCGTATTTTCATAAATAACGGTTTTAATGAAGTTTTGAATACCGGCCTTTAAAAACGCAGCGACATCTTCGACGGTTTTTACGTTGGGCGTATCTACCCGTTTTGCCTCGCCTGTAGAGGTCTTTACGTCATAAGGTATTGCCGGTATAAACTCGGTTTTTTCAGAGTTCGATTTGTAATCGGTTTCTTCAAAACCCGAAACAAGCAGGGTTTCTTCGCCGATTTCCGAAGGCACCATATACTCTTCGGAGGCAGAGCCGCCCATGGCGCCGGAATCGGCCTGGACGGCGATCGTTTGCAGACCGCACCGGTTGAAGACGTTTTTATAGGCCACGCGCATTTTCCGGTAGGTTTCATCCAGGGACTCGTCGTCCATGTGAAACGAGTAGGCGTCCTTCATGGTAAATTCACGGCAACGAATCAGCCCGTAGCGCGGTCGAATTTCATCCCGGTACTTGATGCCAATCTGGTACAGGTTCATTGGCAGTTGTTTGTATGATTTCAAGAAACTTGCCGCAAGGGTTGTCATGGATTCTTCATGGGTTGGTCCCAGTACGAAAGGATTCTTATGACGGTCCGTCAGGCGCATCATTTCGCTACCCATGGCGTCCCAGCGGGCGGAGGTCTTCCAGAGTTCGGCGTCTGTCAATACCGGCAACTTGACCTCGATGGCCCCGGCCTTGTTCATCTCGTCGCGTATGATTTCTTCGATATTTTGCTGGATCATCAGGGCAAAGGGCATTTGTATGTAAAACCCCGATGCCTGCTTGCGAATAAACCCGGCCCGGGTTAAAAGCTTGTGCGAAGCGACCACCGCATCCTTGGGGTCCTCGTGTGCCGTAAACAGGGGAAATTCGGTTGCTTTTTTACTATTCATGACAGTCTGTTCCCATTCCCGTTACACATCGTCAAGATTTCTTAAAGAAGCAACCTTGAAGAGCCTGTGCTCACAGGGAGCTTAGGCCGGAACTCCCTTCGTTGGCAGAGGAAAAAGTTCAATGCGATCGAAAAGTGGCTAGCAGGGTCACTGACGGTGACCCTGTTAGCCATTCACGGAGTTTTTCGAAGAAAAACGCAGCTTTTCGAGTAAAGCATTGAACTTTGGAGATGACTTTGTTATCACAATATAGTTCATGCCTAAGCTCCAGGCTCTCAAGTCAATTCCCCGTGATTCAAAAATTGTGCTTTAAAGATTATCGCTGTGTTTTACTATGGTCGTTCATTAATAAATGCCATTATGAAATTTTCTGTAAGTAAAACATCGCTTGAGAAAGCCATGAACCAGATCGACGCCATCGTTCCCGGTCGCGATACGCAGACCCTGTTGTCGAACGTGTTGTTAAGCGTGACCGATAACAAGAAGTTGCGCATCACGGCGTCCGATATGGAAAGTACCGTGCGAATTACGCTCGACGCCGAAGACACGGTACCGGGCGAGTTGATCATCAAGGCCAAAAAACTCTACGAAATCGCCAAGCAGATCAATGCCGACACGGTTTTGTTCGAGGCCGAAGTCAACGAAGAGTCCGTCGGCGAAGACGAGAAGTCCTACCGGGTCAAGGTCGACGGTATCGGGGGAAGGGCGGCCCGCTTTAAGTTGACCGGTTCCGATCGATCTCACTTTCCGGAAATTAACGAGATATCCGAAAGCAAACTGATCCAGATTCCTTCGGAGATGCTCAAAGAGATGATCACGCGCACGTTTTATTCGATTTCCCACGAGGACAACCGGTATATTTATAACGGCATTTGTTTTCACGTCAACGGCAACAAGTTAACCCTCATCGGTACCGACGGGAGAAGACTTGCGGCGGTTACGCGGGAACTTCCCTCGCCGCTGGAGCTTGGCGGAGGCGATGGCGATATCGTCGTTCATGCCAAGGCCATTCGCGAATTGCAGAAGATCATGGAAATCGACGAATTTGTCTACATCGGCATAGAACAACGGGATATATTCTTTAAAGTGGGCAACGCAGAGTTGTCCAGCCGTCTTCTTGAAGGAAAATTTCCGGATTACAAGAAGGTGATACCGACGGAGTTTTTAATTTCGATGGAGGTCGAACGAAGCGTGTTGCTCGATTCGATCAAACAGGTGATGGTGATGACCGAGCAACCGTCTTTCCAGGTTCGTATGAGCATGGGCAGCGGGGGCACTTCGTTAATGGCCAATACCCCCGATATGGGCGAGGCGGAACTGGTTTTGCCGGTAAAACCCACAAGCGATCAACTGGAGATCGGTTTCAATGCCAACTACTTTCAAGACATCCTGCGTTCGATTTCCTGTAACAAGGTGAAGCTTCAATTTAATGATCCCGCAAAGCCCATCGTTTTTGAGGATCTTGACGACGATCGTTTCGTTGCCCTGGTCATGCCGATGAAAATCTGATATGCTCCCCGGGGAAAACCCTCATTCGTTATCCATCCGGCACATCCGGCTGGAAAACTTTCGCATCTACAAAAGTACAAAATTTACCATCGACGCGGATCTTGTAATCTTTGTCGGTTCAAACGGTATCGGCAAGACTTCGGTTATCGAGGCCATCGCCATGTTGAGCAACCTGAAATCCTTCCGGGGGGTAGGCGACAAGGAATTGATTCGTCACGGGGCCTTTCAGTACATGGTCGAGGTGGGTTATGTTAACCGCGGCGGCGGGCATAAAATTTCGATGGGTTTTGGAAGCCGCGGTCCTGCCGACAAGAAAGTCGAACGGCGCATGCGCTTTGACGGCGAGCTCGTGGGCCGAATTGGCGATTTTATCGGTAAAATTCAAACCGTGGTGTTTGCCCCCGGAGATGTCGGCATCCTGGATTCGGGCCCCGAAGAACGCCGTCGCTTTATCGACATCGTTCTGGCATCGCTGCATAGCGATTACCTTCAAAGCCTTCAGCAGTATAAAAAGCTGTTAAAAATGCGTTCGGCATATTTTCACAAGGCCGTCGGCAAGGTCGATGAAAAATACATCGGGGCCTTAAACAGGGAACTGGTAAAGTACGGTTCGAGTATCCAGGACTATCGGAAAAATTTTTTAGAAGAATTTGAGATCATCTTTAACCGTTTTGTCGCCTCGATCAGCGACGGACGGGATTACTGGAAGGTTCGCTATCTTCCCTCCATTGCCGGAGGTCACGATACGCAAATCTACGCCAGGGTGGTCGAGGAAGCCCGCTCAAACGACCTGCGGTATAAGCAGACAACGCGCGGCATCCATCGCGACAAAATTCTTATCTGCAATGACAACCAAAACCCCCGGGATGACCAGGGCGCAAACGAGAGCGATATCTGTATTATCGGTTCGCAGGGTCAAAAGAGAACCGCCGTGCTGGCCCTGAAGATGGCCCAGTACGAGTATGCCAAAAAACGTACCGTTGAAAAACCGGTGCTGCTTATTGACGACGTTTTAAACGAACTTGACCTGGATCGCCGCAAGAAGTTTATTGATTTTTTACAGGATGCCGGGCAGGCCTTTATTACCGCCACCGATATTTCGGCCCTTGAAGATTTTATCCGGCAAAAAAAAGGCGCCGCCAGGATTCAGGTCTTTAGAATGAACGAAGATTCTCTGTGGGTTGAGACGCCCCACTAACCAGGGAATCAGAAAACCCTGTTTTGTAGCGCGGAAAAATCAGCGATCCAGGTTCAGGAAATTTAAAAGCTCCAGCGGGTCGTGGATGATTTTTTCGGCCCCGGCTTTTCGTATATCCTCAACGCTTCGATATCCCCACGAAACTCCGACGGGGCGCATGCCGGCGGCAACGGCGGTAGCCATGTCGGCCTCGCTGTCGCCGATAAAGAAAATCTCCCCCGGTTTTACCGACATGATTTGCGAAATCTCCAGGGCCGCACAGGGATCCGGTTTTCGGGGTATGCCTGTTCGAGAACCAAAAACCGCCACAAAATTCCACCTGGCAAAGAGGATGGAAACAATTTGCGTGGTGATTTCATGCATCTTGTTGGAAAGTATCGCCATGGGGATATTTTTCCGGCTGAGGGCGTCGAGCAACCCGGGGATTCCGGGATAAACTTTGGAGTCGGTTACCGGTTTTTGAAGGTATTCTTCGATCAAGGACTTGTAAACGTTTTCAATATCGCCGGCATTGGCATCGGCAGGTAACGCCTGTCTTACGAGATCCTTTAAACCATGGCCGACCATTTGTGCGTACTTGTTTTTTTCGACAACGGCAAAGCCGTTTTTCAAAAGTGCATGGTTGGTGACAGAAGCGATGTCGTCAATGGTGTCGAGCAAGGTTCCGTCGAGGTCGAATAAGATTCCCATGGTTAGAAGAAAAGGTCGGATGAACTACCCGGGGACAATTTTGCCCCCGGGCAACAAGCCATTTAGTTGGCAGAAAGGGCGTTTAAGAACGTAACGATTTTCTCGATATCGTCTTCGGAAAGTTCATTACCCAACTGGTGCCAGCCCATTTTTTTAACGGCATCTTTAAGGTCGTTGATGGAGCCGTCGTGGAAGTAGGGACCGGTTTTAGCGACGTTTCGCAAAGAAGGCACTTTAAAAACGTGCATGTCGGTTTCTTCTTTGGTAATATCGAAGCGGCCTTTATCCGCGGTTGTATACTCGTTTACGAGGCCCAGTTTTCTGAAACTGTTGCCGCCAAGAAGCGGGCCGTTATGGCAGGTTGTACAACCGGCATCCATGAAGGTCCTCAGGCCGGCAATCTCGGCTTTTGTAAGGGCCTTTTCATCGCCCGCCTGAAATTTGTCAAACCGGTCGTGCGTTACCAGGGTGCGCTCAAAAGACGCAATGGCTTCGGCCAGGTTGTCATAGGTAACCGGATCTTTATCTTTCGGGAAGGCTTTTTTAAACATCGCGGGGTATTCGGGCAGGCCCTTGACCTTTTTAATCACGGTTTTGGCATCAGCCATGGCCATTTCAATCGGGTTCAGGATCGGTCCTTTGGCCTGCTCTTTCAGGTTGGGAGCCCGGCCATCCCAGAACTGGGCAAAGTGAAAGCCGGCGTTGAGTACGGTGGGGGCATTTCTACCGCCTTTTTTACCGTTTACGCCTTCAGAGAATTGCTTGTTGTCCGTACCGTTGCCGTTGTTTTCGACGTTGTGGCAGCTGTTGCACGAAATGGTATTGTCTTTGGAAAGACCCTTTTCAAAATACAGCTTTTTGCCCAGCGCGATTTTATCCGGTGTGTCGTTTTCAGCCCCCGGCATGGCATTGGGAACAACCCCCATGACATCGTTTGCCGATTTTATCAATTCCCGGGTTTTTTTTGAATTACAACCGTTTGAGGTCAGGAATACGGCAATCAAGATAAGAACAGGATACAAGGTTTGCTTCAATTTCATTTTTAATTTTTCTCCCTATTTATGAATAAAACTTTAAAATACTCAAAATCCGTAAAGGCAGATACGGTGTCTATTATTTATACCAGACCAATTTTCTCAATGCCGTTTTTTTGAAATTCTCCCTCATATTCTGAAATAAACTCCTTTTCGCGATCGAGAACCTCTTCCGGAGAGAGTTTTTGAATGCCATCAAGCCCGTATTTTTTAATCATGTCGCGTTTGGTCAGACGATCGATCAATTCGTCCCAGAAAATATTTTCTTCGTAGGTCTCGATATACTTTACAATTATGTCCTCAGGGTCAAAGTTGATGGCGGGAAAGTATTTGTTTGAAATTTCGTCCAGTTCGATCAGTTTCTGGTTGGGAATCTGGTTGGCATGTGAATATACGAGTTGTTCTATTTCAGAAAAATAGTTATTATTTTCCTGGTCGTGAACTTCCGCTACCCACATGCCGAGGTAGGTTAGTCTTAGCAATTTTTCAAATTGCTTCTCGGTAAGTGTTATTTCCATTGCTATAATATACCAATTTTTTTAATTAATTCTATTAATTTTTGAGACTGCCGAAAAAAGCACTTCCGAGCTTAGGCCGGAACTCCCTTCGTTGGCAGAGGAAAAAGTTCAATGCGATCGAAAAGTGGCTAGCAGGGTCACTGACGGTGACCCTGTTAGCCATTCACGGAGTTTTTCGAAGAAAAACGCAGCTTTTCGAGTAAAGCATTGAACTTTGGAGATGACTTTGTTATCACAATATAGTTCATGCCTAAGCTCTTCCCGGCATCAAGCGGTCGCCCGGATTTTGAAAAATCCCCGTCAGAACCTGCCCTGGTAATAAACAGTGTACGTTTTATATTCCCCGGATTTTATGTTTAAAAAAAATCGCGGGGTAAGCGCCTATATGACAAATGACGAGAAAAACTCCGGTCAAATAAAAAATGACCTTCGAATAGAAGGGGCAAGTCCGGGGAAATGTTCGAGGCTTGCGCCGGAGATCTACATCCAGGTAGATGAGACTTCAGGGTTGTATGCTCTTCACCCCCTTCTCTGGAAATCCCAACACAAGGTTGTGTTGCAGGATTGGCCCGCTCCCGGATTCTGGCGCGAAATCCTCAAGCTGTATGCCGTTGAAGACGAATATAGCTTTTGCATCTATGCCGACAGGGTTGCCGGCCTGGAACTTTTTCGACACTACCCGGATCGATTACAAAGCCTGCTTCATTCTTTTGGTTATTCCCTTGCGCGGTTTGAAGACATCTCGTATGCGGCCTCTCTAAAAGATTACAACAAGACGTTGTTTGTAGAGAAAAAAATACCCTTGAAAATACTTCGTCTCCTTGACCTCGCCGAATTTTCAAATACCAACACCGTCGGCCAATGGGGCAGCCAACCGGGCGCCGCAGGCTTGACCGATACGTTTGCCACATATTTGTTATTAAAGGAAATCAACGGTAACATCATCAAAGAATTGATTACGGGCTGGGTCGACCTTGATGAGAGTAAGCGCAAAGACCTTCTCCAGGATTTTGAAGATATTCTGGCAAAATCGCGCCTGCCCGGGGTATCGGTTCAAATTCAGAATGAATTTCAGAAGTCAATGTACGCCGTTCGTTATCCTCAGGTACATTCTTTTAAAGAACAGATCCTTCGGCTGGAGCGGGCCTTGCCAAACGATATTCACGTTGACTTTGACCAGAAATGGGAAAAAAACCAGCTGAGGATCTATGCCGATGTGGAAAACACAAGGGACCTTCATGGTTTTATCTCGACGTTAAACGAAAATAAGAATATACTAATATTAGAACAGTTGATTAATCTATTGAATCAGGCTTGACAGGTGAAGCGGATTTTAAAGGATTATGTATGAGCGAAGCACAAGTAACTAAAAAAGAAGGCAGAAATTATAAACGAGCGGTGTTATTGGCCATCATTGTTTTTGCAGCTTTTACGGCCCATGTCATCTGGACCAAAGGATCGGCTGATTTCATCTTGAAATTATTTCACGGAGACTTTATTTACATATCAAATCTCCTGATGATTTCGTTTGTTTTGACGGGTTGGCTTTTGGTTTATAAATATCTCGGTAAATTACTGTAAAAGCAGTCAAAAACAGTCAGGCGCCGCAAATCCGTTCCGGAAAAAACATTCCGAACAACAAGGCTCAGGTGGGAATCATCACCACCAGGGCTACTCTTCAAGGTGTGCCTTTACTTTTGCCCTGGTGAAATATTTGAAACCCGGGAATATTTTATTGATCGAATATATAGTCGGTCACGAAACCCGCAGCACTCCTGACTGGCCTGAAGTAAAAACCATATATCAGGATGTAAACCAAATTTACAATTTTTACCGCCGTGTTTTTTTTGAGAAGTTTTTTTCAAACCCCCCGGTTTACGGAATTATGTGAATAATTTGTTCAATTCGCCCATGGCCTGTTCATACTGGGCCTTGTCCGGAGGCGACCCATGCCACTTGGGTTGATTTTCCATAAAGCTGACATTCTTGCCGAGGGTGGTTTCAAACAGGATCGCTTTTGGTTTGCCTTCCTTTATTTTTCCCCAGGCGAAAGCTGATAGAATTTGTTCAAAATCATGGCCGCTTACGCTTCGCGTTAACCAGCCGAAGTTGGCAAATTTGTCGGCCAGGCTGCCCAGGTTCATCACGTCTTCGACCCTGCCGTCGATCTGAATATGGTTGTAATCGACAAAGGCGGTAATATGGTCAAGCTTGTAGTGGGCGATGCTCATGGCAGCCTCCCAGGTCATGCCTTCCTGGCATTCGCCGTCAGAGATTCCGATGAAGAGGTGGCCGGTAAAATTTTGAAGGCGCATGCCCAGGCCGGCGCCACAGGCCTGCGATAACCCCTGCCCAAGCGACCCGCTTGAATTGTAGAGCTGTGGCAGGTAACGGGTGGCGGGGTGCCCCTGAAGACGGGAGCCAAGTTTTCGAAAGGACCATAATTCGTCTTCGGGAAACATGCCCACGAGGGACATCGCCGCGTACTGGATGGCGCAGACATGCCCGTTACTCAGTAGAAACCGGTCGCTTTTTTCGGGGTGATCAAAGTCCAGGTTCAGGACCTTCAGGTACAAAGCCGTGAAGATGTCTGCCAGGCCCAGGGCGCCGCCCGGATGGCCGGAGGCGGCCAGGTGTACCATTTTAATGATGTCGGTTCTCAACTTGTTGGCGCAATACGCCAGGTCCTGGTGTGTAATTTCATTACGATCTTTTGCGAGAATGTTTTTTAATCTTTGCGCATCCATCAAAGCTCTCCGGTAAGTCAGGTAGTTCGAGCCAAATATGCACTGGCAGACGCACAGACAACCGATATTGGGGGAAATTTTTGTCTTTTTGAGCTTGGGCACGAACTCATTTCTTAGACAGAAAGAGAATGTTCAATCCGATCGAAAAGTGGCTAAACAGAGTTTTTCGAGTAAAGCATTGAACTTTGGAGATGACTTTGTTATCACAATATAGTTCATGCCCAAGCTCGTCTTTTTGCCGATTTGGGAAATCCTCGGTCGTAAACCGCCTTGTTGGCAAGAAGCAAATTAGTAGAAAGAAGTTCAGACCTCAATGCCTGGAATGTGACATAAATCTCATTGAAAGTAAACAAGTAATTCTTGATTTAAAATACTTATATTTTTAGAGAAAATTAAAAAAAGATATTGACTATCGCGCTAAAAAAAGATCAATATACGCGCAGGGACCGTTTCCTGGCAGAGACGGATTTTCCTTAAATTAGATTATGGAGGACTGATCATGGTACCAATAACGAAAACCCAGGTATATCAAAGAGGGGACGGAAAAAATACCCTGGGATATGCGCACATAACTATTGGCGACACCTATGTGGTGAAGAACCTGAGGATTGTAAAAGGCAAAAAAGGCGTTTTTGTCGGTATGCCGTCAAACAAATCGAAACGCGGCGATTATATCGATGTCTTTTTTCCGATTACCCAGGAAGCCAGGATATACCTGACAAGAACCATTATAGATGCCTTTCAAAAGGAATTTCCCGAAATGATGTCCAATTTGGAGATCTACGGGGTTTCAGAAGAGCACTACGATGAATCGCGGGAAATGCTGGTCTAAGGCGATTAAACGTTAAACCGGAAATACATAATATCGCCGTCATTTACGATATATTCTTTTCCTTCCAGGCGCATCTTGCCGGCATTTTGAGCCTCTTTGAGTCCGCCGTATTGAATTAAATCGTCGTAGGCGGTAACTTCGGCCCTGATAAATCCCCTGGAGATGTCGGTATGAATTTTTCCCGCAGCTTCCTGGGCATTGCTGCCTTTGATGACGTTCCAGGCGCGCACTTCCTGGACTCCTGCCGTAAAAAAGGTGATGTAGCCGAGTAGTTTATACGCTTCCCGAATGACGCGATTTAAGCCGGGTTCTTTCAGGCCAAATTCGCTTAAAAAGGCAAGTTCTTCTTCCGGCTCAAGCTGGCAAAGTTCTTCTTCGATTTTTCCGCAAATGGGTATGGCAATCGTATTTCGTTTTGCGGCCAATTCCTGGAGGGTTTTAAAGTGCGTCGATTTTTCGGGGGCTGAGATTTCAGACTCGTTTAAGTTGCCCGCAAACAAGACTGGTTTCAAGGTCAGCAGCGAAAGTTCCTTTATGAGCCCCTTTTCCTCTTCGGAGAGGCCGACCGTGGTGGCCGGTTGGGAATTATCGAGGGCAGCCTTCACCTTTTCGAGGACTTCTTTTTGTTGAATGGCGACCTTGTCGCCGGATTTTACAAAACGGGCAATGGAGTTTAGTTTTTTATCCACCTGTTCGAGATCGGCCAGGATCAATTCCAGTTCGATGGTTTCCAGGTCTTCTTTGGGGTTTACTGCCCCGGTTACATGGATTACGTTGTCGTCTTCGAAGCATCTGACGACATGAAGTATGGCTTCAACCTGCCGGATGTGGTTCAAGAAGGCATTGCCCAGACCCTCGCCTTTTGAGGCGCCCTTTACCAGTCCCGCGATGTCGACAAATTCAATCGTGGTTTCGACGGCGCTTTTGGGGATAACCAGCTCACAGATTTTATCAAATCTCGGGTCGGGGATTTTTACAATACCCACATTGGGGTCGATTGTGCAAAAGGGAAAGTTTGCCGAAGCGGCCGCATGAGATTTGGTAAGAGCATTAAATATTGTTGATTTTCCGACATTGGGTAAGCCGACGATTCCACACTGTAAAGCCATACGCCAAAAGTACATTTCAAGACACCCTGACGAGAATTATTCAGGAATCTGCTTCACAAGGCGCCATATTTTACGGGTTAAAAAGGGTCACCGTTAGTGCCCCTTTTAGCCACTTTTCGATCGCATTGAACTTTCTCTTCCTGTCTAAGAAATGAGTTCATGCCTAAGCTCAACGCAAATGCCGAAGAATTGTCTTAAATCGCGGAATTCTTATTGACACTTCGAGTCTGAAATTAAATGTCAGGTTAATGCGATTTGGCGAATATTTACTACAAAAGAATGTTATTGATGTAAATCAATTGGAAGATGCCCTGGTGATGCAAATGGACAACCCCAAGTTAAAGCTGGGCGAGGTTTTGTTTGCAGTTGGCGTTGTTACCAAGGCTCAGCTGATTCAATCTCTAAAGGCATACATCAATGAAACCGGCAAAGAAGTCAGCGAAATCAACGACTGGGTCACCCAGGAAGAAGCCGATATTCTTATCAAGGAAATTCTGGAAGAACGCGAAAAACGCAAATAAACGCTTTTCATGAGCGTTTTAAAATCCATTTTACCCATTTTATCATTTTGTAAATAAACCCACGATTTCATAATGAGAAGTCCAGGGGAAGAAATCCAGTAAAGTTGCGCTTTTTAAACGAAAATTGTGTGCGCCCAGGCAGGCCGCATCCCTGGCAAAGGTTGCCCCGTTACACGAAGAGTACACAATCGGATTTTGGTAGGATAAACCCCAGATATTTTCCAGCAGAAAGTTGATCTGGGCGGGGATAAACCCCGAGCGGGGCGGATTGAGGATCACCAGGTCGGGGTTAAACGAGGCGATTCGTTCCCTGGATTCGTCTTTAATGCGATCCAGCAGGCTGAGGTCCTGTTGAATATACGATTTTTGAAAGGCCTCGGCGCCAATCGAAGGGCTAAAGCGCTCATTTTCCATGGTAATTTTTTGCAGGTCGGGTTTGCTGAGAATGTCCATGCCGAGAACCTCGATGTCGTGCTGGTACGACAGCATGCGTGAAATAAAACCAAAACCACAGAAGAGTTCGAGAATCTTCATTTTGCGGTTTTTCGGCAGAAATTTCGCGGTCAGTTTCTCAATTTCGCCAAGCCACAGCGGCATGATACTGGTATTGGTTTGAAAAAACGAACTGTTGGGTATGGTAACCGTCGTCAGGCTGCCTGCAGGATACTCGACCGGGTAGGGGAAAACCTGGCTTTTTTCTTCTTTGGAATACAGCGACCAGATACCGGTTTTGTTCCCGATATAATCGATTCGTGCGCGAACACAGCGTTCCAGTTTGATCTCGTCGGGGAAATGTTCATCGACCAGTTTCTGGTCAAACAACAGGCAGCCATGTTCCGGGAATTCCTTCGTGGTATAGCTGTAGGGCGCGTAAAATCCTCGCTGGGCGTGTTTGTTGATGTGAATCTGTACGTGGTTGCGGTAACTGGTTTTTCTCGGCGACTCAATGACGCCAATGCCCGCCGGGTCTTCCAGTTCGACATGGTTTCTTTCCAGTTGTGTCTTTAGCCAGGATTTTTTAAATTCCAGGGACCTTTCATAGCTCATATGGAGCATCTTGCAGCTTCCGCAAAAGGTGAAGATGTCGCAGGCAGGTTTAACCCGCTCAGGGGAGACGTTAAACAACGCCCAGGTGTCGTGGCATATTTCGGTTCGTCCGTGGCAGGCACCGATCCATTCGCCGGGGATTTCGGTAACGGGCAATACCACGCCGAGAAAATGACCGGATTTCACCCGGGTGACCTTTGCCAGGAAGGATTCGCCGGGCATCACGCCCAGTACAAACCCGGTCAGGGGTTTGTGGGTTTCACTCTTGATGTGGCAGATGCCCAGGCCTTCCGAGACAATATTGGCGCAGGTTGCTTCGACGATGTCGTAAACCTTGAGTTTTCGTACTTGCACGTTTTATATTCGAAAGCGCAGCGCCTAGTGCCTGAAGTGTCGAATTCCGGTAAACACCATGATGATACCGGCTTCGTCAGCTGCCTCGATCGATTCGTTGTCGCGCATTGACCCCCCCGGTTGAATGATCGCCCTGACTCCCGATTTGATGGCCAAATCTACGGCGTCGCGAAACGGGAAAAAGGCGTCGGAGGCCAGGTAGCTGTTTTTGAGCACATGGTTGTACTTTTCGGCCTTTCGAACGGCAATGTCCATTGAGTCGAGGCGGCTCATTTGACCGGCGCCAACCCCGAGGGTCATCTTGTCCTTGGTAAATACGATTGCGTTGGACTTGATGCTTTTGACCACTTCAAAGGCAAACAGTAATTCTTCAATGTCTTTTTGATCGGGTTGTGTTTTGCTAACAACCTTTAAATCATCTTTGGTAAGTACATGACGATCGGTCTCCTGAAGTAGAAATCCAAACGCCGATGATTTTACCTCGATCATATGGCTGGGCATGGTTTTAAACCCCGGCACCTTGACGAGTCTCAGGTTTTTCTTGGCAGAAAGGATTTGAAACGCCTCCGGTTCAAAATCCGGGGCCACGATGATTTCCAGGAACTCTTTACCCAGAAGCTCGGCGGTTTCTTTTTTTATCGGTTCGTTAAAGGCCACGATACCCCCGAAGTAACTTACCGGGTCGGCCAGCATGGCCGACTCCAGGTTTTCCTTCTGGCTTTTGCCCGCGGCAATGCCACAGGGGTTGGTGTGTTTAAATATCGCGCATACCGGTACGGTAAATTCGGTGATGATTTTCAACGATGCGTCGAGATCCAGGATATTGTTGTACGAAAGTTCTTTACCGTGAAGGCATTCCCAGGGGAGGTTGCGGTGCAACCCTGTTGTATAAAAAGAAGCTTTCTGGTGGGGGTTTTCGCCGTAACGGAGTTCCTGTTTTTTGTTTAACGTAAGATTCAGCGTTTTGGGGAAATAATCGCCCTGAAGCGTGTTGAGGTAATCGGAGATGATGCTGTCGTAGGAGCCGGTTCGGTTAAACGCGGCCACGGCAAGTTCAAAGAGGTATTCTCTCGACAAGGTCCCGCCGTCGTTGTCGAGGCGTTCAATAAAGTTTTCATATTGCGACGGGTCCACGACCACGGCCACGTCCTGGTAGTTTTTTGCCGCCGCCCGAATCATCGACGGGCCGCCAATGTCGATATTTTCTATGGCCTCTTCAAAGGAGAAATCTGTTTTCTTGATTACATTTTCAAAAGGGTAGAGGTTGATACAAACCAGGTCAAATTCCAGTATTCCATGCTCAGAGAGGTTTTTCATGTGTTCGGCATTCTCGCGTATTGCCAGAATACCGCCGTGGATTTTCGGGTGAAGGGTTTTTACCCGCCCGTCGAGCATTTCGGGAAACCCCGTGTAGCTTTCGATCGAGGTCGCTTTGATGTTATTGTCTAAAAGGAACTTCAAGGTTCCGCCGGTGGAATAAATCTCGACGCCAAACCGGGTCAGCGCCTGGCAGAATGTGTCTAAACCGGTCTTGTCGGATACGGATATTATGGCTCTTTTAATCTTTTTCATATGGTTCTCTATTATACGCACATCGTTTCAAAAATACCCTGTCAAGACATTAACGGTTTGACTTTCCTGTGGCGCTTGGGTGTGCGTAAGGAAGTATGGTTACGCTGCCCACGCAAAATTCTCCCAGTTGCCGGAGAGGTACTGGGTGCGTAAAAATGCTATCGCATTGGCCCCTTCGATACTCCACTTCATGCCAGCTTTTT